>JABEBX010016041.1_pt1 | contig 44354 bp, 60 predicted proteins | sample 7245971 | NCBI WGS metagenome assembly JABEBX01 (sample SAMN14506365, study PRJNA622280) | hot springs metagenome | biome: hot spring [ENVO:00000051]|acidic hot spring [ENVO:00002120]; feature: spring [ENVO:00000027]|sediment [ENVO:00002007]; material: sediment environment [ENVO:01001048]... | reverse complement strand
CTGATCGCGCCCATTGCCATGGAAGAGGGACTGCGCTTCGCGGTACGCGAGGGTGGCCGTACCGTCGGCGCCGGCGTGGTCTCCAAGGTGGTCGAGTAATGGCCGGCGCTAAGATTCGGATTCGATTGAAATCCTACGACTATCGCATGTTGGATGTTTCGGCCGCAGAGATCGTCGAGACTGCCCGGCGTACCGGGGCGCGGGTGTGCGGACCCATTCCGCTGCCCACCAAGATCGAGCGTTTTACGGTTCTGCGTTCTCCGCACGTCGACAAGAACGCGCGCGACCAGTTCGAAATCCGGACGCACAAGCGTTTGTTGGACATTCTCGATCCCAATGACAAAACGGTGGATGCGCTGATCAAGCTGGATCTTGCCGCCGGCGTGGATGTCGAGATCAAGCTGTAACACTGGAAAGGACAAGAAAATGGTAATGGGCCTGGTTGGGCGTAAGGTAGGCATGACCCGGATCGTCACGGATGACGGTCGGGTTCTCCCGGTGACAGTTATCCACGTAGCGCCAAACCTGATTACTCAGGTGAAAGACGTGGATCATGATGGTTATAAGGCGGTGCAGGTAACGACCGGTGAGCGGCGTCCCCAACGGGTGAGCAATGCCTTGGCGGGACACTACCGCAAGAGCGGTGTGGCTGCCGGTCGTTTGCTGCGCGAATTCCGCGTGGACGACACGGCGGGCTACGCCGCGGGGGCGGAGATTGGGCTGGATGTTTTTGCCGTCGGACAGCTTGTGGATGTGTCCGGTATCAGCAAGGGTAAGGGGTTTGCGGGCGCTATTAAGCGTCACAATTTCCGGAGCAACCGGGCCAGCCACGGTAACAGTCTTTCCCACCGCGCGCCGGGCTCCATCGGCTGCCGTCAGACCCCGGGTAGGGTGTTCAAGGGCAAGCGTATGGCCGGGCACATGGGGGCCGAGCAGGTCACCACGCAAAATCTCGAATTGGTGCGGATTGATGCGGATCGGCGGCTGCTCATGGTCAGGGGCGCAGTCCCGGGTGCGCGCGACGGCGACGTAATCGTGCGTCCTGGCGTGCGGGCCAAGGGTTAGGGGTATACGTGATGGAAGCGCAAAGCATTGATGTGATGACGGGAAAGACCCGGGCCTTCGCCCTCGCCGATGAGGTGTTTGGGGTGGCCTACAATGAGCCATTGCTGCATCAGGTCGTGGTCGCCCAAATGGCGGGCCAGCGGGCTGGTACGGCCGCCCAGAAGAATCGTTCGGCGGTGCGTGGCGGCGGCCGCAAGCCATGGAAGCAAAAAGGTACTGGTCGCGCCAGGGCAGGTAGTATTCGCAGTCCTATCTGGCGTGGGGGTGGCGTGGCGTTTGCGGCTTCGGCCTCGGATTATACCCAGAAAGTGAATAAGAAAATGTGGGCTGGTGCGATGCGTGTGGTGCTGGCCGAGTTGCTGCGGCAGGGCCGCTTGCAGATCATCGAGTCTGGCGACCTCGCGGAACCGCGCACGCGCCTGGGCAAGGATTGGGTCAAGCAGGTGGGTGGGGATGATTTCCTGCTGGTGATGGGCGATATTCCGTTGAATCTTTTCCTGGCCCTGCGCAACCTTCCCCGTGTGGGGATGGCTGGCTACCAGGATATCGGACCCGCCGATCTACTGCGTTATGGCCGCGTCGTTATGGATTGCGAGGCAGCCGAAAAATTTGCTGAGGTGTACGGATGAACCCGGAACGTAAGTTTCTCGTATTGCTGGCCCCGGTGATTAGCGAAAAAAGCACGCTGGTGCAACAGCATAATCAATATGTCTTTCGGGTTGCCCGCGATGCGACCAAGGCGGAAATCAAGGCGGCCGTGCAGGAACTTTTTCACGTGCAGGTGACGGGCGTGCAGACCTGCAACTACGACGGGAAGGAAAAGCGGATGGGGCGTTTTGTAGGTCGCCGGTCGGCCTGGAAAAAGGCCTATGTCTGCCTCGCCGCCGAAAGCTCCATTGATTTTGGCGTAGCGTAAGGAATCGAGAACATGGCACTGGTTAAGACCAAACCAACTTCCGCTGGGCGGCGCTTCGTCGTTAAAGTGGTGAATGACAGTTTGCACAAAGGGTCCGGATTTGCGGGTTTGTTGGAGCCCCAATCCAAGAGTGGCGGGCGGAACAATCTCGGCCGTATTACCCGGCGGCACCAGGGCGGCGGGCATAAGTCCCATTATCGGCAGATCGACTTCCGCCGTAACAAGCTCGGTATCCCTGGTAAAATTGAGCGGTTGGAGTATGATCCAAACCGTAGCGCACACATCGCGCTGATTTGCTATGTGGATGGCGAGCGTCGCTATATTCTTGCCCCGAAGGGGATGCAGGCGGGGGATTCAGTCATTTCCAGTGATCAGGCACCCATCAAGCCGGGGAATTGCATGCCCTTGCGGAGCATTCCGGTGGGTTCGGTCATTCACAACATTGAGATGCGGCCGGGAAAGGGCGGGCAGTTGGCGCGTTCCGCCGGCACCTCCGCCCAGCTCATGGCGCGGGATGGCGACTATGCCCAGGTGCGCTTGCGGTCAGGTGAGGTTCGGCGGATTCATGTGCTGTGTCGTGCGACCATTGGTGAAGTGGGCAATGAAGAGCATGGATCACGGCAGCTTGGAAAAGCGGGCGCTATGCGTTGGCGCGGTGTTCGACCGACGGTGCGTGGCGTGGCCATGAACCCGGTCGACCATCCCCACGGCGGTGGTGAGGGGCGTACCTCTGGTGGTCGGCATCCTGTGTCGCCCTGGGGTCAGCCGACCAAGGGTTATCGGACCCGGCGGAACAAGCGTACGACAAGTATGATCGTGCGCCGTCGTAATCGGCAGTAGAGAAGGGGAATTATCGTGCCACGTTCCATCAAAAAGGGCCCATTTGTCGACGATCATTTGGACCGAAAAGTTGTAGCTGCACAATCGGCGGGGAGTCGCAGGCCCATCAAGACGTGGTCGAGACGTTCGACTATCACGCCCGATTTCATTGGTCTTACCATCAGCGTGCATAACGGCAGGCAGCATATTCCGGTGGTGATCAACGAAAATATGGTTGGTCACAAGCTGGGCGAATTTGCCCTGACCAGGACCTTTAAAGGTCATAGCGCGGATAAGAAAGCAAAGCGATAGGGAGGAGCAGATGAAATCTTCAGCAATACTCAAAGGTCTGCAAATCTCGCCGCAAAAGGCTCGTCTCGTCGCCGACATGGTGCGTGGACAACCTGCAGGCAAGGCGTTGGAAATTCTCCGCTTTACGCAGAAGAAAGCCGCCCTGCCGATCCGTAAATGCCTAGAGTCGGCCATCGCCAACGCCGAAAACAACGAGGGGGCGGATGTGGATGCCCTGGTGGTGGAGCAGATCATGATCGACACGGGCACCGTGTTGAAACGCTTCGCGGCCCGGGCGAAGGGGCGCGGATCGCGGATCCTGAAGCGTACCAGCCACATCACCATCACCGTAGCCGAGATTTAATCGAGGATTATATGGGACAAAAGACCAACCCGATCGGACTGCGTCTGGGAATCGTTAAGAATTGGAGCTCCCGGTGGTATGGCAAGGCCGATTTTAAAGACAAGCTGCTGGAGGACATCCGGGTTCGTCAGTTCATTCGCGAACGGCTGTCCGGCGGGGCCATCTCCGACATCATTATCGAACGCCCGGCGCGCAGCGCCCGTATCACCATTCATACAGCGCGCCCTGGTGTGGTCATCGGCAAGAAAGGCGAGGATATCGACAAACTGCGGCGCGAAGTGCAAGGCAGGATGGGCGTTCCAGTGCATATCAATGTCGAGGAAATCCGCAAGCCCGAATTGGACGCGCAGTTGGTGGCGGAGAGTGTTGCGCAGCAATTGGTGCGGCGCATCATGTTTCGCCGTGCCATGAAGCGGGCGGTGACCAATGCCATGCGTTTCGGCGCCTTGGGCATGCGTATCAACTGCGCCGGCCGTCTGGGCGGCGCGGAAATCGCCCGGACCGAATGGTATCGCGAAGGGCGGGTGCCCTTGCATACCCTGCGCGCCGATATTGATTATGGCTTCGCCGAGGCGAAGACCACCTATGGCATCATCGGTGTCAAAGTATGGATCTTCAAGGGTGAAATCCTGGATTGGGGCGCGGCTCACGGCAGCGCAGCCCGGCAAAAATGATAGGGGTGTCGGATGTTGCAACCTAATCGTACAAAGTTTCGCAAACAGCACAAAGGCCGTAACCGTGGTGTTGCCTCCCGCGGCAGCAAGGTGAGCTTTGGTGAGTTTGGCTTGAAGGCGACCACCCGGGGAAGAATCACGGCGCGCCAACTGGAAGCGGCTCGGCGCGCCATTAGTCGCCACGTCAAGCGCGGTGGTCGCATGTGGATTCGGATTTTCCCGGACAAACCGATCAGTAAAAAGCCCGCTGAAGTTCGTATGGGCAAGGGTAAGGGCAACCCCGAGTATTGGGTGGCCCTGATCCAGCCCGGGAAGGTTCTTTATGAAATGGAAGGGGTTACGGAAGACGTGGCACGGGAGGCCTTTGCCCTCGGCGCCGCCAAGCTTCCCGTACAGACCGCCTTCGTGAGTCGGCGGGTGATGGGATGAAGATGCAAGATTTGGAACAAAAGGATGTCGCTGGCTGCCAGGCGGAGTTGTTGGGCCTCCTGGAGGAACAATTCAAGCTGCGCATGCAGCACGCAACTGGGCAACTGGCCAATACGACGCGTTTACGTTCGGTTCGACGCGATATTGCGCGGGTGCGTACCGCCCTTACCGTGAAGAATGGAGCCAAAAATGGCTGAGCAAAAGAACCCAAGAAGTCTTATCGGTCGAGTGGTGAGCGACCGTATGGATAAAACGATTGTGGTCACGGTAGAGCGCCGTATTCAGCATCCGCTGTACAAGAAATACGTGCGGCGGTCCAAGAAGTTTCATGCCCATGATCCGGAAAATAGCTGCCACATCGGTGATGTGGTGCGGATCGAGGAATGTCGTCCACTATCCAAGACCAAGACCTGGCGTCTGGTTTCGGTGGTGACGCAGGCCGTTGGCGAAGGAGAATTCGCATGATCCAGATGCAAACACGGCTCTCCGTCGCCGACAACAGCGGTGCGCGGGAAGTGATGTGTATCAAGGTCCTGGGCGGCTCGCACCGGCGCTATGCCGGTATTGGCGACGTGATCAAGGTCAGCATCAAGGACGCGGTACCGCGCGGCAAGGTCAAGAAGGGCGATGTCTATAACGCGTTGGTGGTGCGGACGCGCAAGGGCGTGCGCCGTGACGATGGCTCGCTGATCCGTTTTGACAGCAACGCCGCCGTGCTTTTGAATAATCAGATGCAGCCCATCGGGACGCGCATATTTGGCCCGGTCACCCGTGAATTGCGTGGGGCTAAATTCATGAAGATTATTTCCTTAGCGCCTGAAGTGCTGTAGGGGGGTATGATGGCTAAAATGCGGAAGGGTGACGAAGTGGTCATCTTGGCGGGTAAGGATAAGGGCAAGCGGGGCAAGGTGCTGCGTATGCTGTTTGAGGATTCGCGCGTGGTGGTGGAAAAAGTGAACATGGTAAAGCGCCACATGCGCCCGGACCGCCGCGGCAAGCCGGGCGGGATCGTTGAGAAGGAAGCGCCCATCCATATTTCCAACGTGGCGATTTTCAACGGCGCGACCGGTAAGGCGGACCGTATTGGCTATAAGTTTTTGGAGGATGGCCGTAAGGTTCGTGTCTTCAAGGCGAATGGCGAAGTTGTTGATCGCTGACGAGTAGAGGAAAAATCATGGAAGCGCGTCTGTATAATGTTTATCGTGAGTCAATCGTTCCGCGGCTGATTCAGGAATTTGGTTATCAAAGTGTGATGGAAGTCCCCAAGCTGCAGAAGGTGACGCTCAATATGGGCGTGGGTGCTGCCGTGGGTGACAAGAAGGTCCTGGAAGCAGCGGTGGGCGACATGACGCGGATCGCCGGGCAAAAGCCGGTGGTGACGCGGGCGCGCAAGTCCGTCGCGGCGTTCAAAATTCGCGAGGGCTACCCCATAGGCTGTATGGTAACTCTGCGCGGGATTCGGATGTACGAGTTCCTGGATCGGCTGATCACTATTGCTATTCCCCGGATTCGTGATTTTCGCGGTTTGTCGCCACGATCTTTCGATGGGCGTGGTAATTACAGTCTCGGAGTGAAGGAACAAATCATTTTTCCGGAAATCGAATACGACAAGATTGATCGACTGCGCGGCCTTGATGTCGTGCTGACGACCAGCGCCAAAACCGACGAAGAGGGGCTGGGTCTCTTGAAGGCCTTCAAGATGCCCTTTAGATCTTGAAGGAGCTATAACAGTGGCAAAAAAATCGCTGATTGCGAAGTCCGAGAGGACTCCCAAGTTTCAGGTTCGCGCGTATCACCGCTGCAAGTTGTGCGGGCGTTCGCGCGGTTATTATCGAAAGTTCGGCTTGTGCCGCTTGTGCTTGCGTAAGCATGCTTCTGCCGGTGCGATTCCGGGTATTGTCAAAGCCAGTTGGTGAGGGTGCACGATGAGCGTGACGGATCCTATCGCAGACATGCTGACGCGCATTCGCAATGCGCAGCAAGTTGGTAAGGCGAAAGTGCATATGCCAGCATCAAAAGTAAAGCGCGCGATTGCGCATGTGCTGGTTGAAGAAGGTTATATTCAGGATGCCATCGAGGAAATGGACGGCAATCACCCAACCCTGAAACTCACGTTGAAGTATTACGCGGGGCAGGGGGTTATTGCGGAGATTAGGCGGGTGAGTAAGCCTGGCGTCCGCATTTATCGGGGTGCCGAAGCGTTACCGCGGGTGCGTGACGGTTTTGGCATTGCCATCATCTCTACTTCGCGGGGGATCATGACCGACCGGGCGGCCCGCGAGGCTGGCATCGGCGGCGAAATCCTTTGCGTCGTTTCTTAAGGGGGGGAGGATATGTCTCGAGTAGCTAAGCAACCCGTCCCTCTACCCAAAGGCGTGGCGGTCACGGTAGCGGATGATGTGCTGCGCGTGAAGGGCCCCAAGGGCGAGATGTCAACGGCACTGCACCCTTCGGTAACATTGCAGGTGGAAGGCGACGTGGCGACCTTGAGTTGGGGAAATGGCGGTGGCGCGGCGGCGGGCACCATGCGGGCGCTGCTGCACAATATGGTGCATGGCGTTTCCCAGGGTTTCGAGCGCAAGCTGGAAATCATTGGGGTGGGTTATCGCGCGCAGGCCAAGGGCACGTCTCTGAGCCTGGCCCTCGGTTTTTCCCATCCTGTGGATTATCCGGTTCCCGATGGCATCACTATCGAGACGCCCACCCAGACGGAGATTGTCATCCGGGGCGTGGACAAACAGCGCGTCGGTCAGGTGGCTGCCGATATCCGCGGCTACCGTCCTCCCGAACCTTATAAGGGCAAGGGTGTTCGATATGCGGGTGAGGATGTCCGGCGTAAAGAAGCGAAGAAGAAATAGCGAGGGTAAGCAACATGGATAAGAACATTGCGCGACTCCGGCGTGCGCGTAAGACACGGATTCGGATTGCGGCACAGGCAAAGCCCAGGCTTTGCGTATTTCGCTCCGGCAAACATATTTACGCGCAAGTAATCGATGATGCCAACGGGACTGTGCTGACGCAGGCATCGAGCCTGGAGAAGGACGTGCGTGCGCAATTGGCCAACGGCGGCGATGTCGATGCGGCGGCGCAGATCGGTCGCCGAGTCGCGGAAAAGGCGCTCGCCCTCGGTTTGAAGGAAGTGGCTTTCGACCGGAGTGGATATCGTTATCACGGCCGGGTGAAAGCCCTCGCTGAGGCTGCCCGCGCGGGCGGTCTAGCGTTCTGAGGAGAGGAAGCATGGCACGGGAAAATCGGGAATCGCAGCAGAACGATGGGCTCCAAGAGAAGCTGATTCATATCAATCGCGTTTCCAAGGTCGTAAAGGGTGGTCGTCAATTCGGTTTCGCGGCGCTCATCGTGGTAGGCGACGGGGACGGCAAGGTCGGCTTCGGCCGGGGCAAGGCCAAGGAGGTTCCCGCCGGCATCCAGAAGGCGACGGATCAGGCGCGCAGGCAGATGACCCAGGTGCCGCTCATGCGCGGGGGTACGATTCCGTTTCCGGTTGAGGGGCGGCATGGCGCAGCGCGGGTTATTCTGCGTCCGGCGAGCGAGGGTAGCGGCGTGATCGCGGGTGGGGCGATGCGGGCGGTGTGCGAAGTGGCCGGCCTGCGCAATGTGGTGGCCAAGTCCTTGGGCTCCAACAACCCCATCAATGTTGTGCGGGCGACCTTCAATGCGTTCAGCAAGCTTGCCACTCCCCAGGAGATGGCCATGAAACGGGGCAAGACGGTCAAGCAGATTCGCGGTCAAGGGGGGAGCGATGAATAAGCAGTTGCGTATCACCCTGACGCGTAGTCTCATCGGCGTCACGGAAAAGCACCGGCGGGTGGTTGCGGGCCTTGGCTTGCGGCATACCAACCACACCGTGGAACGACTGGACAGGCCGGAGATTCGGGGCATGGTCAACAAGATATCCTACCTGCTGCGCTGGGAGGAAGTGTAATGCGTTTGAATGCAATCGCCCCTGCTGAGGGCGCCAAAAGGGATCGGCGGCGCGTCGGTCGCGGTATCGGTAGTGGCCTCGGCAAGACCGCGGGGCGCGGTCACAAGGGTCAGCACGCACGTTCGGGCGGCTATCATAAGGTCGGTTTTGAAGGCGGGCAGATGCCGTTGCAACGGCGGATCCCCAAACGCGGCTTCCGCAATATCCATGGGAAGGATGTCTTCGAGGTGCGCCTGGACCAGTTGGCTGGCGCCGCGGTGTCCGGAGTCGTGGATCTGGAGGCTTTGATGCTGCGGCGAGTTGTGCGCGGGACGCCCAAGGTCGTCAAGGTCATTCTGGCTGGTGAGTTGACGGAGGCTTTGGTGCTGCGCGGTCTGCGTGTCAGTGCCGGAGCGCGAGCCGCCATCGAGCAAGCCGGCGGATCGGTGGAGGCCTGATGGCTGCGGGGGGGCGTATTGGCCATGGGGCGCAGGGGGCGGGTCGGATCAACGAACTGCGCAACCGCGTCCTCTTTTTGCTGGGAGCCCTCCTGGTATTTCGTATTGGCGCGCACATTCCCGTACCGGGAATTGATCCGGCGGCCATGGCGTCTTTTTTTAATCAGCAGCGCGGGACCATCCTTGGCATGTTCGACATGTTCTCGGGTGGGGCATTGTCTAGATTGACGGTCTTTGCGCTGGGCATCATGCCCTATATCAGCGCCTCAATCATTTTGCAGCTGGCCGGGGCGGTGTTTCCCAAGATTGAAGAACTCCGCAAGGAAGGCGAAGCCGGCCGACGGAAGATTACGGAATATACGCGCTATGGCACCATTATTCTGGCCCTTATGCAGGGGCTGGGGATTGCCATTGCCATCGAGAAGATGCACGCCGGTAATCTGCCGGTGGTCATTGATCCGGGTTCGATATTTCTGTTTACCACCACCATTACCCTGGCGACCGGCACCCTGTTTCTGATGTGGATCGGGGAGCAAATTACCGAGCGCGGCATTGGTAACGGGATTTCCATGATCATTTTCGCCGGCATTGTCGCGGGGTTGCCCCATGCCGTTGCCACTACCATCGAATTGGTGCAGACGGGACAGTATCAGCCGCTCTTTGTCTTGGCGCTCTTCATCCTGGCGTTGGGTGTTACGGCCTTTGTGGTCTTTATGGAAAGTGCCCAGCGGCGGATTCCCATCCAGTACGCCAAACGGCAGGTGGGGCGGAAGATCTACGGTGGCCAGAGCACTCATTTGCCATTGAAGGTGAATATGTCGGGGGTGATTCCGCCGATTTTCGCTTCGAGTATTATCCTTCTGCCCGCGACCCTGGCTGGCTGGTTTGGCAGTGTGCCGGGCATGGGGTGGTTGCAGCGGATCGGTCAGGGTTTGAGTCCGGGATCTGCCCTTTATGTGGTGGTGTTTACGACGGCGATTGTGTTTTTTGCCTTCTTTTACACGGCGATGGTGTTCAATCCGCGGGATACCGCTGATAATCTCAAGAAATCCGGGGCCTTCATTCCTGGCATCCGGCCTGGGGAGAGCACGGCAAAGTATATGGACAAGATCCTGAGTCGCCTCACTCTGACCGGCGCTATCTACCTGACCCTGGTTTGTTTGTTGCCGGAGTTTCTGATTGTCCAGTACAACGTGCCCTTTTACTTCGGTGGTACCAGTTTGCTCATCGTGGTGGTCGTGATGATGGATCTGATGTCGCAGATTCAGAGCCATTTGTTGACCCATCAGTACGAGGGTCTGATCCGCAAGTCCTCCCTTGGGGGCGGTCGTTAAGATGGGTGAACATCTCATTTTTCTTGGCCCGCCAGGGGTGGGCAAGGGTACGCAGGCGCAGGTGCTTTGCCGTTTATTGGGCTTGCCGCACGTCTCTACAGGTGATATGCTCCGCGCCTCAGTTTCCTCCGGTACAGCCCTTGGGCAGCGGGCCAAGGCGGTTATGGAGTCCGGGCAGTTGGTCGGAGACGATCTCATCATCGGCTTGGTGGCTGAGCGGCTGGGGATGGCGGACGCTCGCAATGGGGTAGTCTTTGACGGTTTTCCGCGTACCATGGCCCAGGCACAGGCCCTGGATGATCTTCTCGCCCAGCGGGGCGCCAGGGTTCGGGCGATCATTCACATCGATTTGCCGACCGAAGAGATTGTCGAACGGTTGTCCGGGCGGCGTGTTTGTGTGCGATGTGGCGCGATTTATCATGTGAAATACCAGCCATCGCAGGAGGAGGGCGTTTGCGACCTTTGCGGTGGACGGCTGGTACAACGGGACGACGATCAGCCGGAAGTGATTCTCAAGCGTCTGGAGGTATATGCCGCAGAGACGGCGCCTTTGGTGGCTTATTATGGGAGTCGGCCGAGCTATCATCGTGTGACCGGAGAGGGAGATGCGGAAGCGGTGACCTCCCGGATTCTTGCGGCATTAGGGATTAGGGCGGTGCATGGCTAAGGAAGACACCCTGGAAATGCAGGGAGAAGTTTTGGAAAATTTGCCGAGCGCGACATTTCGCGTCAAGCTGGAAAACGGTCATGTGGTAAACGCCCATATTTCCGGCAAGATGCGGATGCATTATATTCGTATATTGCCCGGGGATAAGGTAACTGTGGAAATGACGCCCTACGATTTGAGTAAGGGCCGTATTGTGTATCGAGCCAAGTAGGGGAATGGTATGAAGGTCCGGGCATCGGTAAAGAAGCTTTGTCGAAACTGCAAGATTGTTCGGCGAAACGGTGTGGTTCGCGTGATCTGTAAAGAGCCACGGCATAAGCAGCGTCAGGGTTAGTCCTGCAACGCGTGGTTGAGATTTTTCGTGCGGTAGGACGCCGCACCATAGCCTTTGGAGGTTTTACGGATGGCCCGCATCGCTGGCGTCAACATCCCCAATAATAAGCAAGCAGAAATTGCTTTGACGTATATTTTCGGCATTGGCAAAACGCGCGCGCAGCAGATTCTGGATGCCGCAGAGGTCGCTCGGACCATGCGGGTGAAGGATATCAGCGAGCCGGAGCTGGAGCGGATCCGCGGCGAAGTGGGCAAGTTCCTGGTCGAGGGAGACTTGCGCCGGGAGACATCCATGAACATCAAACGGCTGATGGACCTGGGCTGTTACAGGGGTATTCGGCATCGTCGTGGGTTGCCGGTGCACGGTCAACGTACGCGGACTAACGCTCGCACCCGCAAGGGCCCGGCGAAGTCCATCACCCGTTAAGCAGGAAGATCGAATATGGCGAAGACACAGACGAGCGCGCGTGTACGTAAGCGCGTCAAGAAAAACGTTCTTGACGGCGTCGCGCACATTTACGCTTCTTTTAACAACACGATCATCACGATCAGTGACCGTCAGGGCAATGTGCTGACGTGGGCGAGCTCCGGCGGTTCCGGCTTTCGCGGCTCACGGAAAAGCACCCCTTTTGCTGCCCAGGTTGCTGCGGAGAACGCGGGCAAACGGGCGCAGGAATACGGCGTAAAAAATCTCGACGTGGAAGTACGCGGTCCGGGACCGGGTCGGGAAAGTACCGTGCGGGCCCTGCACTCCATCGGCTTCCGCATTGCCAGCATTCGCGATGTGACGCCCATTCCCCATAACGGTTGCCGTCCGCCCAAGAAGCGGCGTGTATAATTCATTGTTGGAGGTAGTCTGTGGCTAAGTATACGGGTCCGAGTTGTCGTTTGTGCCGGCGTGAAGGCGGGAAGCTGTTTCTGAAGGGAGAAAAGTGTTTCTCCGACAAATGTCCGGTCAGCATTCGGGCTTATGCGCCGGGTCAACACGGCCAGCGCCGCTCACGGGTAAGCGAATACGGGACGCAACTCCGGGAAAAGCAGAAGATCCGGCGTATTTATGGTCTCCTCGAAGGGCAGTTCCGGCGTTATTTTGAGCGCGCCAGCCAAGCCCGGGGGGTAACGGGCGAGTCGCTGCTGCGTTTCCTCGAACTGCGGCTGGATAATATTGCCTACCGGATGGGTTTTGGGGCGTCCCGCGCGGAAGCCCGCCAGGTGGTGCGCCACGGACATATTTTGGTCAACGGCCGGCGCGTGGACATCCCTTCCTATCAGGTCCGCGCGGGAGATGAAGTGAGCGTGGCGGAAAGCGCCCGTGCCCACGCGCGAATCATCGCGGCGGTCGAGGCGGCGGTGAGCCGCGGTCTGCCCGACTGGATGTCCTTGGATGCCAAGGCCCTCAAGGGGACCATCAAGGCGGTCCCGGTGCGGGAAGATATGGCACCGGATTTGAACGAACAGGTCGTCGTGGAGTTGTACTCTAAGTAAGACCAGGGGTTGAGGATTGCTTATGACTGAGGTTGGAGAGCTGTTGCATCCGCATGCGGTGGAGGTGGAGCCTTTGGGTGCTCACCGTGCGCGTATCGCTTTGGGACCTCTGGAAAGGGGTTTTGGCCACACGCTGGGTAATGCGTTGCGGCGGGTGTTGCTTTCATCCCTGCAGGGCGCTGCCGTCACGGAAGTGGAGATCGACGGGGTACTGCACGAGTATTCGAGCATTGAAGGGGTTAAGGAGGATGTCGTCGATATCCTGCTGAACCTCAAACTGCTCGCCATTCGCTCGTCGGGGCGCAGCGAGGCCGTGGTGACCTTGAAGAAGCGGGGCCCGGGGGTCATGACGGGCGCCGACATCGTCGAAGAACACGGCATTGAAGTGGCGAATCCCGATCAGGTGATTGCAACCCTTACCCGGGATGTGGAACTGGTGATGCGTTTGCGCCTGGGGGAAGGCCGTGGTTATGAGGCGGCTGCCTCGCGGCCGGTGTCCCATGAAAAGCGCATCGGGGTGATGGCGGTAGATGCCAGCTTTAGCCCGGTACGGCGGGTCAGCTATCAGGTGGAGAGCGCCCGCGTCGAGCAGCGCACCGACCTGGATCGGCTGGTTCTGGACGTGGAAACCAATGGCGTAGTGGACCCGGCTTGGGCGGTACAGGAGTCGGCGCGCATCCTGCGCGATCAACTCGGCGTGCTGGTCGGGGACGAAGCGCGCGCGTCCCGCGAGCCGCGGCCGGTGCATGGCAGCGTTAGCCTGGAGCCGTTACTCATCCGTCCGGTGGACGATTTGGAACTGACGGTGCGTTCCGCCAATTGTCTCAAGGCCGAAGACATTTTTTATATCGGCGATCTGGTGCAGAAGTCCGAGCAGGAATTGCTCAAGGCGCCGAATCTGGGGCGGAAGTCCCTCACCGAGATCAAGGAAGTCCTTACCGCACATGGGCTTTCTCTAGGGATGCGGCTGGAAAACTGGCCGCCGGAAAATCTTCCGCCCATTCCCGGACGGACTGCGGAAACTGAATCGGTCAATACATAAGTACAGGTCCCAAGTACAAGGATATTCGTCATGCGTCATCGCAAGAGTGGCAAGCAGTTAAACCGTAACAGTAGTCATCGTAAGGCGATGTTCGCCAATATGATGGTGTCTTTGTTCCATAATGAGCGGATTGTGACGACCTTGCCCAAGGCCAAGGAATTGCGGCGCTTTGCTGAACCGATGATTACGCTGGCCAAGGACGCCACGGTGGCGCGCCGCCGTCTGGCCTTTGCCCGCTTGCGGGATCGGCAGGCAGTGGTAAAGCTTTTCGATGATTTGGGGCCCCATTATCAGGCACGTCCGGGCGGTTATCTGCGGATCGTCAAATATGGCTTCCGGGCTGGCGACAATGCGCCGCTGGCGATTGTCGAGCTGGTGGATCGGCAGGGAGCCGTTGCGGGCGAATAGTCTCGCGTGTTTCCGATTGGGAAAAAGGCCGGCAAAACCGGCCTTTTTCGCGTCTACTGGCAGTTGGTACGGGCGCTTTAACGTGAAAACAATGATCCTGGGTCAAATCCATTAGGATCTATGCATACAGCCGCGCAGAGCAGGCTATGCCCGCGACCCCAATGGATGGTGCCCACGAGCAGGTCGCGGCCATGGTCCGCTCCTACCGGTTGTGAAATCCATTGCCTGATGGTGGCATCGAGTGCATGCTCCTGAGCTTCAGCGGGAGAGGTGGGGGCGGAGGTAGCGGCCGGTGTGGGAGACGGGGTTGGCGGCAATGGCTTCGGGGTTGCCTTCGGCAATGATGCGGCCGCCGCCGGCGCCGCCTTCGGGACCCAGGTCGATTATCCAGTCGGCGGTCTTGATGACATCGAGGTTATGCTCAATGACGACTACGGTGTTGCCGGCAGCGCGCAGGTGGTGCAGGACCTCCAGGAGGAGGGCGATATCGTGGAAGTGGAGGCCGGTGGTGGGTTCGTCGAGGATGTAGAGGGTGCGGCCGGTGTCGCGGCGGGAGAGCTCTTTGGCGAGCTTGACCCGCTGGGCCTCGCCCCCGGACAGGGTGGTGGCCGACTGGCCCAGGCGCAAATAGCCTAGCCCGACGTCCAGCAGGGTCTGGAGCTTGCGGGCCACGGCGGTAACGGGGTCGAAGAAGGGACGGGCTTCCTCCACGGTCATTTCCAGGACTTCGTGGATGTTCTTGCTCTTGTACCGCACTTCCAGGGTCTCCCGATTGTAGCGCTTGCCGGCGCAGATGTCGCAGGGGACGTAGATGTCGGGGAGGAAGTGCATCTCCACGCGGATCACCCCATCCCCCTCGCAGGCCTCGCAGCGGCCCCCCTTGACGTTGAAGCTGAAGCGCCCTGGGCCGTAGCCGCGGGTGCGGGCCTCGCTGCTGGCGGCAAAAAGCTCGCGAATGGGGGTAAAAAGGCCGGTGTAGGTGGCGGGATTGCTGCGTGGCGTGCGGCCGATGGGGCTTTGGTCGATGGCGATGACCTTGTCCAGATATTCCAGGCCCCGCACGGCGAGGTGGGCCGCGGGGTGCAGGTTGCTGCCCATGAGGGCGCGGGATACGGCGGGATAGAGGGTGTCGTTGATGAGGGTGGACTTGCCGGAGCCGCTGACGCCGGTGATGCAGGTGAATAGCCCCAGGGGAATGCGCGCATCCACCATCTGCAGGTTGTTGCCGCTGGCGCCCCGGACTTCCAGCCAGCGTTCTGGCGTGGCGGGATGGCGGCGCTCCGGGACGGCAATGCACAGGTCGCCGGAGAGATAGCGTCCGGTGAGGGAGTCGGGGTTTTGCCGGATTTCCTCGGGGCTGCCCTGGGCGATGATCTGGCCGCCGTGGGTGCCCGCGCCGGGGCCCATGTCCACCACATGATCGGCGGCGCGGATGGCGTCCTCGTCGTGCTCCACCACGATGACCGTGTTACCGATGTCGCGCAGGTGCTTGAGGGTGCTCAGGAGGCGGTCGTTGTCCCGTTGGTGCAGACCGATGGAGGGTTCATCGAGGACGTACATCACTCCCACCAGTCCGGCGCCAATCTGGGAGGCCAGACGGATGCGCTGGGATTCGCCGCCAGAGAGGGTCTCGGCGGAGCGATCCAGACTCAGGTAGTCCAGGCCCACGTCGACGAGAAACTGCAGGCGGCTGGTGATCTCCTTGAGGATGCGCTCGGCAATGAGGGCGTCCTGGCCGGTGAGGGCGAGGGTATTGAAGTAATGCAGGCATTCGCGGATGGACAGGGCGGATGCCTCGTGGATGGCCAGGGCGCCCACGCGCACCAGGCGCGCTTCCTCCCGCAGGCGGCTGCCGCCGCAGGCGGGACAGCGCAGGCGCCCCATGAAGCGCATGATCTCCTCGCGCAGCAGGGGCGACTGGGTTTCCCGCAGGCGCCGCTCCAGCCCCGGTATGACCCCTTCAAAGGCTTGGCGGCGTTGCTGCGCGCCCTGCCGGACGGCGATCTTGTCCTTGCCGCCGTGCAGGATGGTGTCCCGCGCGGGGGCGGGCAAATCCTGCCAGGGAGTATCCAGGGAGATGGAGAAATGGGCCGCGAGGCCCGCCAGGAGGGGGGTGTAGTGTTCGCGGTGGCGGCGTGACCAGGCCTGGACGGCGCCCTCGTTGAGGCTCAGGCCGGGGTTGGGCACGATCAGGTCGGGGTCGAAAAAGGTCACTTCCCCCAGCCCGTCGCAACGCGGACAGGCCCCCACCGGGTTGTTGAAGGAAAAGAGCCGCGGTTCCAGGGGCGGGAAGGAGCGGCCGCAGGTGGGACAGGCGTGCTGGGCGGAAAACAGGCGTTCTTCGTCCAAATGCGGACCCATGAGGACGACGATGGCCTGATCGTCGGCTAGGCCCAGGGCGGTTTCCAGGGACTCGGCCAGGCGCGGGCCGCTGTCGGGGCGGAGGACCAGACGATCCACCACGGCCTCGATGCGGTGCTTGCGCTTTTTGTCCAGCGCCGGGATTTCGTCGATCTCCAGCAGGGCGCCATCGACCCGGGCGCGGACAAAGCCCCGGGCGCGCAGGGTGGCGATGACCTCCTCGTGACTCCCTTTGCGATCGCGCAGGAGCGGCGCCAGGATCATCAGCCGTTCGCCCTCGGGCAAGGCCGCCAACTGGTCCACCATCTGGCTGATGGTCTGGCTCTGAATGGGCTGGCCGCAGCACCATGGCACCCCCACCCGGGCAAAGAGCAGGCGCAGGTAGTCGTGGATCTCGGTGACGGTGCCCACGGTGGAGCGGGGATTATGGGAGGTGGATTTCTGCTCGATGGCAATGGCCGGCGAGAGGCCCTCGATGGCGTCCACGTCGGGCTTGGCCATGAGGGAGAGGAACTGGCGGGCGTAGGCCGAGAGGCTTTCCACATAGCGCCGCTGTCCCTCGGCATAGAGCGTGTCAAAGGCCAGCGACGACTTGCCCGAACCGGACAGCCCAGTGATCACGATGAGGCGATCCCGGGGCAGGGTCAGGGAGATGTTTTTGAGGTTGTGGGTACGGGCACCGCGGATATCAATGTATTCCATGGAGTTCCAGAGCTGGAGGAGGAGGCATGACGGCCAATTTGCGTTAGTATAAGGCTTTTCGTGACGGCAGTCCCATGCGCAGAAGGAGAGAAAGACATGGCGGGAGTGAACAAGGTGATTTTGCTTGGACATCTGGGTCGTGATCCGGAGATGCGTTACCAGCCCAGCGGCGGGGCCATTGCGACCTTGAACCTGGCGACTTCCGAGACCTTCAAGGACCGCGAGGGAAACAAGCAGGAGCGGACCGAGTGGCATCGGGTGGTCTTTTTCGGTCGCCCGGCGGAGGTTGCCGGCGAGTATCTGCGCAAGGGCAGCATGGCCTATGTGGAAGGTCGGCTGCAAACGCGCAAGTGGACGGACAAGGAAGGGCAGGAGCGCTACACGACGGAAATCGTGGGCGACCGCCTGCAACTGGTCGGTGGTCGCAGTGGCGGCACGGCCTCCCTGGACGAAGAGTCCGCCCCGCGCATGAGCGGCGGCAATGGCGGCACCGGCGGGCGCAAGCCGGACATGCCGCCGGCGCCGGTGGAGGATTTTGATGACGACATTCCGTTTTAAAATGTACCTCTGTTATTTGTGACAACAATGCCCAGCATCATTCTGTTTGTGCTGGGCATTTGTTTGCCTACTGGGCATGGTTATGTCTATGACATTTCTATAGCATAGTATATGTTGTGGGTCTTATACCAAGCATGCACTGTCGGGAGCGCCATGATGATGGAGACACGTGTTGCGAAGCTGTTCAAGAACGGGGCCAGTCAGGCTGTCCGCCTTCCGGTTGAATTCCGTTTCGAGGGCGACGAGGTGTATGTCACGCGAGACGACGCGACGGGCGATGTGGTGCTGTCGAATCGACCCGGCGCCAAAACCTGGAACGAGTTCTTCGAGTTGTTGCATGCGGTCGATGTACCCGCCGATTTCATGGCCAGCCGCCCGTTGAATGTATTGCCGCAAGAGCGCGGTATCTTTGATGACGAACTTGCTCCGGACGGCAAGGTGGACAGCTTGTGATGCTACACATGCTGGATACCGACACGGCAAGTTACCTCATCAAGGGAAAGTCACCCACGATAGAGGCCAAACTGGCTGCGATCATACCATCAATGGTTTGCATCTCGGTGATGACCCGGGCTGAGTTGAAATACGGTTCGCAGCGTTTGCCCGCCGACCATCGGCTGCACTTGGTGGTTCGCCAGTTCCTCAAGATTGTCCGCATCCTGCCGTGGGATGCCGAGGCGGCGGACTGGTATGCCGAAATCCGTCATCAACCCGTCAGCACGGGGCAGTCCATCGGCGAACTGGACATGATGATCGCGGCACACTCGCTGTCCGCCGGTGCGGTGCTGGTTACCAACAACAGCCGCCATTATGAGCGCATCGAAGCACCGCTCCTAATGGCGAATTGGGTGTAACCCTTAACGGATGACGGACCAGGACCATGCAGCAGAAAACGGAAAAATGAATAACGCCTTCTTCGCGCAGCCGATCCTCAGCATTGGCGGCAGCACCCTTTTAGCAGTATCAGCATTGGCGGCAGCACCCTTTTAGCAGTATCCGGCCGTTCTTTTGTCAGATCGAGGCGGCGGAAACGGCCATCTGGCTGAGCGAGGTGGCGCCGCAACTGGGCAAGACGGGGGAACGCTTTCTGGAACACCTGGCCAATGCCAAGCACGACGCCAACCCGGACTTGCTGCGTCTGGCCCTCAAGCTGGCCACAGGCGCCGGCAAGACCACCGTCATGGCCATGCTCATCGCCTGGCAGACGGTCAATGCGGTGCGCCGGCCCCAGAGCAAGAAGTTCACCCGTGGCTTTTTGATCGTCGCGCCGGGCATCACCATCAAAGACCGCCTGCGCGTGCTCCAGCCCAACGACCCAGACAGCTACTACGCCAGCCGTGAACTGGTGCCGGGCGACATGCTCGGCGATCTGGAGCGGGCCAAGATCGTCATCACCAACTACCACGCCTTCAAGTTGCGCGAGCGCATGGAACTCTCCAAGGGCGGCCGCCTGCTCCTCCAGGGGCGGGGCGGCGACCCCCTCGACACCCTGGAGAGCGAAGGGCAGATGATCCAGCGGGTCATGCCTGAGCTCATGGGGCTCAAGAACATCCTGGTGATCAACGACGAGGCCCACCACTGCTACCGCGAAAAACCCCATGCGGAGGAAGAGGGGCTCAAGGGCGATGAGCGGAAAGAGGCCGAGCAGAACAACGAGGCGGCGCGGCTGTGGATCTCCGGCTTGGAGGCGGTCCAGCGCAAACTGGGCGTGAACCGGGTGATCGACCTGTCCGCCACTCCCTTCTTTCTGCGCGGTTCCGGCTATGCAGAAGGCACCTTATTCCCCTGGACCATGAGCGACTTCTCGCTGATGGACGCCATCGAGTGCGGTATCGTCAAGCTGCCGCGGGTGCCGGTGGCCGACAACATCCCCGGTGGGGAAATGCCGGTATTCCGTGACCTCTGGGAGCATATCCGCCCGGAGATGCCGAAAAAGGGCCGGGGCAAGGCCGCGCAACTGGACCCCCTCAAGCTGCCCACCCGCCTGATAACGGCCCTGGAAGCCCTCTACGGCCATTATCAAAAAACCTACGAACTCTGGGAAAGGGCCGGCATCCGGGTGCCTCCCTGCTTCATCGTCGTCTGCAACAACACCGCCACCTCCAAGCTGGTGTACGACTACCTCTCCGGCTTCCAGCGGCGGAACGAGGACGGCTCCACCACCCTGGAGAATGGCCGCTTGCCCCTCTTTCGCAACTTCGACGAGGACGGCAAGCCCCTCGGCCGGCCCAAGACCCTCCTCATTGACAGCGAGCAGCTCGAATCCGGCGAGGCCCTGGACGAGCAGTTCCGCAGCATGGCCGCCGACGAAATCGAGCGCTTCCGCCGCGTGGCCGAGGCCCATCCCCGGGTGCGCGCCTACGTCAAGAACCACAACCTCGGTCTGGAAGTGCCCTATCGCTACGGCTCCGTCCTGCGCGGCTACCGCCCGGACTTCATCGTGCGCATCGACGATGGCCACGGTGACCAGGATATGCTCAACCTCATCGTCGAGATCAAGGGCTATCGCCGCGAAGACGCCAAGGAAAAGAAGGCCGCCATGGAAACCCGCTGGGTCCCCGGCGTGAACCGCCTGGGCAGCTATGGCCGCTGGGCCTTTGCCGAGTTTACGGAGGTCTACGAGATCGACGCCGAGTTCCAGCGGATGCTGGCGGGCTTGGTGTCCTGAGCGGGCGGCAGTGATTCAAGCCCGGCAATGATGCTAGGATGGCAGCACCTGCAGGCTTTTTGCGTTTATCGAAAGGGCCGATAGGGCAGCATTCTGGAGCAGCGATGAACTTCACGCTTCCGCTAGGACAGATGTCCATGGAAGAAAAAGGCGGCCATGGAAAGCCTCTGGGACGATCTTTGCCAGAGCGCCCATGCCAGCGAACCCCCGGCCTGGATCAGGGAAAAACCGGGCAAGCATGGATTTGGCCAGAGCAAAAAATACCGCTGCCAAGTGCCGAATCCGGGGGCAAGTGCATGCAGCCACGGATGACTTGATGCATTTTACCAGGCATCATATGATGAACCATGATACATGGTGACCGGAGGCACACGATGCGCACCACCCTCAACCTGGACGACCACCTGCTGCACGAAGCCCAGCTCATCACGGGCATGAAAGAACGCACCGCACTGATCCACGCGGGGCTCAAGGCGCTCATCGAGCGCGAAAGCGCCCGGCGGCTCGCCCGCCTGGGCGGCAGTGAGCCGGATCTGCGGACTATTCCACGGCGGCGCGCCGAGCCCCAATGATCCTGGTCGATACCTCCGTTTGGATCGATCACTTGCGCCGCAACGATTCAATGCTGGCTGCGGCGCTGGAAGCCGGGCAGGTGCTGATGCATCCCTTCATCCTGGGCGAACTTGCCTGCGGCACCCTCGGCAATCGCGCAGAAGTGCTGGCGCTGCTCGGTAATCTGCCCGCCGCCCCCGTCGCCACCGCAGGCGAGGCCCTGGGCTACATCGAGCGCCACCGTCTGATGGGGCGCGGCATCGGTTATATCGACGTCCACCTGCTGGCCGCCACTGCCCTGGCTGACGACGCAACCCTGTGGACCAGAGACAAGCGCCTTGCCGTTGTGGCAGAGGCGCTGCGGCTGGCCTGCCCGGTCGCACACTAGAACGGTAAAGCCCATGGCCAAGAAATCCATCCCCACACTCAGCGTCACCACCCTTACCCACGGCGAGGCCACCCGCAAAAACATCCCCACGGCCGAGAAACAGCCGGGCAAGTCGGGAACCACTACCCCGTAGGCGTGGGTCGCATCCCCGGGTTCGATGGCGATAGGGTATCTCATTTGCAGTTGACCTCCTTGAGTCCGGCCTGCTTCAAGAGTTTATGGAGTAAACCAGCGCCTAGATCCTTGCGTGGATGCGGTACGGAAATATGCCCGGGGCCGATCAGGATGCACATAGACGTGATGCGAGCCTTTCGTGCCCCGGTGCAGCCATCCGGCTATCAGGGTTGGCCCAGGTCCTATTGACACGGTCCGGAATTACCGTTACAAGGTCGCCAGTGTTTTTACGCAGGAGGCAGTAGCTTGGACAGTCACCCTAGATGGCCCCTCGGGGGCAGCTCAGGGTCCGTTGATCGGTACGGATTGGTCTAGCTTCGGCCTGCCACCGTCCGGTCCTCGGGCGGTGTGAATTTTCCATGAATTTCGCATATTGAGTTCCGCCCCTTGGGCGGAGATGACCGGTGTTTGTCCTGGTCTGCCTTCCTTTGGCTTGGGGAGGGAAAACTATGGCAACGATGATGAAGACGGATGCCTCGGCGGCCGAGGTGCTGGCTGGGCTGCCGGAGGAAGATCGGCAACGGGCTGCGGATCGCTGGCGGGTGCATCGCCTGCGGGAAGAAGTGGCGGCGCGGCCGTCCCTGTGGAAGCGCTTGGGCCTCTTGCTGACCCTGGTGGGGCCGGGCATTTTGGTGATGGTCGCGGATAACGATGCCGGCGGGGTGATTACCTACGCCCAGACGGGGGCGACCTACGGGATCGGTTTTTTCATTCCTTTCCTGCTCTTGATGATCCCGGTGGCCTATGTGGTGCAGGAGATGACGGTGCGCCTCGGGGCGGTGACCGGGCGGGGTCATGCGGAGATGATCTGGGGTCGTTACGGGGCCTTCTGGGGGGCCTTTTCCCTCTTTGACCTGGTGGTGGCCAATATCCTGACCCTGGTGACGGAGTTCATCGGCATTACGGTGGGGATGAAGGTCTTTGGTGTGGCGCCCATCTGGAGCGCCGTGGGGGGCTTTGTCCTGGTCGCCGGAGTGCTGCTCTTTCTGCGCTATACCACCTGGGAGCGGGTGGCGCTGTGGATCGCGGCGGGGAATCTGGTCTTTGTGCCCCTGGCCATTGCCGCTCGTCCTCACTGGGGGCAGGTGGCGGCGGCCCTGGGGAGTTGGCAGATCCCGGCGGGGGTGGCCGTGGGCGGCTTTCTGTATGTGATCCTGGCCAACCTGGGCACGACCATTGCGCCGTGGATGCTCTTTTTCCAGCAGTCCAGTGTGGTGGACAAGGGCCTGACGGTGCGGGACATCCGCGCCGGGCAGATTGATACGGCCTTGGGCGCCGTCATGATGGGGGTGGTGGCCATTGCCCTGGTGATCCTGACCGGGACCTGGGTCTATGGGACGCCAGGGGCGGCGGATTTTGGCGTGCATCGCATCATGGCGGCCTTGGCGCAGAGCCCCATCGGTTCGGTGGGGACGGCCTTGTTTGCCCTGGGGTTGGTGGAGGCCGGGCTCATTGCCGCCATCGCCATTACGGCCAGCACGTCCTGGGCCGTGGGGGAGGCCCTGAAGCTGCCGCGCAGCATCAACCTGCCTCCGCAACGGGCCTTGCCCTTTTATCTCTCGGGTTTGATGGGCACGGCGCTGGCGGCGGTGGTGGTGCTCATTCCCAACGCGCCCCTGGGTTTTCTCAACCTGACGGTGCAGGTGGTGGCGTCCATCTTCATGCCGGCGGCCATGCTCTTTTTACTCATGCTGCTCAATGATCCGGAGATCATGGGGGCGCATGTCAATCGGCCGTGGCAGAATATGGCCGCCTTTGCCATCGTAGCGATGCTGATCGTGGCCAACGGTTTTTATGGGGTGAGCGTGGTGTTTCCGCACTTGCTCTAGGGGGAAGTGGGTGATTTTAAGAAGAATGATGAGGGGGACTTATGAACGGGTTCGAAGAACTGAATCAGGCGCAGCGGCGGGAGGCGGAGGCCTTTGCCGTGTTCTGGGATCGGGAAGGGGTGCGGGAACTGGCACCCTTGCGGCGGGCACCCATCAAGGGCTGGGTGCAGTGGGCCTTTTGGGGGCTGCGGGCCTATATCGTGGTCATGCTGGTATTGGTAAGCATCGGTTTTACCCGCGGGATGCACTGAGGTGACGCTGACGCCATTGGCGGGCTTGGGGCAGACCAGCGCCGACCTGCTCCTGGCCTTCGTCCTGGGGGCGCTTATTGGCATCGAGCGGCAGTGGCGACAGCGTACGGCGGGTTTGCGTACCAATACCCTGGTGGCGGTGGGCGCGGCGATCTTCGTTGATCTGGCCCTGCGCATGGGCGGTGCGGCGGAGGCGACGCGGGTGGTGGCCTATGTGGTCTCGGGGGTGGGCTTTCTTGGTGCCGGGACCATCATGAAGGAAGGCGTCAACGTGCGCGGCCTCAATACGGCGGCTACCCTCTGGGGTTCGGCGGCGGTAGGCGCCTGTGCGGGGGCGGAACAGTGGGCACCGGCCCTTCTGGCGGCGGTTTTTGTGCTCAGCGCCAATACCCTGCTGCGGCCGGTGGTGAATCAGATCAATCGTCGCCCCCTGGACACGGGCGGTACGGAGTTGACGACCACGGTGTATCTGATCGTCGCCAGGGGGCAGGAAGGCGATTTGCGGGATGCGGTGACGGAAATCCTGGAAGAGGGCGGCTATCCTTTGCGGGAGATGCGGATGCATCCCTTTGGTCAGCGGGAGACGGAGATTGCGGCGACGCTCCTGACCAGCAGTGTGATGGAGGAAGAACTGGATGGGGTGGTGGGGCGCCTGGAACATCTGCCGGAAGTGCATCAGGCCTTTTGGCACCAAAGTCCGGGCGAGTAAGGCGGTGGAAACACCACTTGGGACGACTGCCCGGCGGATCAATGTCGGTAGGGGCGATATGCGTAGCTTTCCCTTGTTATGGGACATGCTGGGAAAATCAGGACAGCGGGCGACTTGAGGAAGGGGTATGCCATGGCGGCGGGCGGCAAGCCTGAAACTTTGCGCCGGATGCAGGGGCGGGCGTTGGCCCTGTTGGCCCTGGCGGTGCTGCTTTTTGGCGTGGCCCTTTGGCATGCCCAGGAAGGTCCTTGGGCCTGGGTGGGGGCTTTTGCCGAGGCAGCCATTGTGGGCGCACTGGCCGACTGGTTTGCCGTGGTGGCCCTTTTTCGCCACCCCCTTGGCCTGCCCATACCACACACCGCCAGCGGCAGTTGGGTCAGATTGACGTGGCGCAGATGGCGGGCCAGATCCTCGATACCCTGACCAGGGAACACCGTCATCAGGAACTCCTGGAGGATGGCATTCAGCGCCTCAGCCGCTGGCTGGATCAGGGCGAGACCCGGCAGGATATTGCGGCGACCATCCGGGAGATATTGAAAAGGGCCTATCCGACCCTTTTTGCGTGGATGGGTACGGTGGTTGATCCGGCCGTCCTTTGCCAGAATCTGGCCGAGAATCTGGTTTCCGCCAGCAACCAGCTTTTGCAGGAGATTGCCGTTGATCCGGAGCATCCGCGCCGTCACGCCTTTGATGCCTGGGTGGATGACTTTATCCAGCGGCTGAAACACGATCCCCGTTTCCGGGAGCGCGCCGAGCGCTGGAAAGGGGAAATCCTGGACCACCCAGCCCTCCACGATTATGTCAACGGTCTATGGGCGGACTTGCAGGGCTGGTTGGCAGCGGATCTCGACCGTCCCGATTCCCGGATCCATCAACGGCTGGTGGCTGGCGCCGGGGGCCTGGGCGCTTTCCTCGCTGAGCATGAACCCCTGCGCGCCGCGATCAACGAACATCTGGAACAGGGGGTGCGACGCCTGGCCGGGCCGCTGCGCGAGGGTGTGGCGCGGCACATTGCCGACACCATCCACGCCTGGCGGGACGAGGATCTGGTGCGGCAGATGGAATGGAGTGTGGGTACCGACCTGCAATATATCCGCATCAACGGTACCCTGGTGGGTGGCTTGATTGGACTGGGCATCCACGCCGCAGTGCTGGCCGCGGCCTTTCTACGCTAGGCTTGATGATGGAGATGCGTTTCCTTTGTGACGAAATGCTGCATGGTCTCGGTCGCTGGCTGCGAGCGGCAGGCTATGATAGCCGCATCGCCGAGATGGGTGCTGCGGATGCCGATCTATTGCGTCAGGCCCTGAGCGAAGGGCGTCTCCTGCTGAGCGGGGATCGTAAACTCCTGGAGTATCGTGGCGCGGGGCGCGCGGTACTATGGCTGGAGGCGAACGACCCACTGCGGTCTGCATTCCCTTGACCGGCCATCTCGCCGCCCGTTTTGGGCGACGGCGCCTTCCTGGACGTCTTCCAGTGGATCACCATCCTTATTCTTTTGCGTCTTGCCCCTGGCCCGGCGCAGTTCATCCCCCGGTGCATCCCTCCGGCTGGCTGATGGCGAGGCGCTCCGCCTGCAAGTAATATTCCTATACCTTGATATATATGTATTTTCCTGGCGTGCCAAAGACCCCGGACGCCCTTGGGAATGGCAGTTATCCGCCGCCGCGCCGGGTCCTCTTGCGGTCAAGCATGTTCTGATCCGATTTGCTACGGAACCATCTGGCATGCCACACTTTCACCGGCAAGCAGCGCTCCTGATGGCCGGGCGATCACGGCACCAGCGGCGAAGCGAGGTATCCTGGAGGTGGCTTTTCATGGAATATGGTCTGTTCCGGATGGCATTGAAGCGGAAGGTTCTGTAATCATGCTGCTGACGTCGGCGTTATGGATTCTGGCAAGTGCGGGGATCCTGGGAAATACCGTGCTCGCTTCGCTGGTGATGTGCCCGCGCTGCAAAATGATCAGCACGAACCTGATACGCCTGCCAAAAACCGCCATAGACCGAGGTGAAATAGCGCTAACTTTCGACGACGGACCAGACGCAGAAGTGACGCCCCAAGTGCTGGACCAGTTGGACCTTTACAGCGCGAAAGGCAGCTTCTTTTGCATTGGCGAGAAAGCGGCTGCGCGGCCGGATCTGGTTGCGGAAATCATACGTCGTGGCCATAGCGTGGAAAATCATAGCTATAATCACCGGAATCTATTTGCCTTTAGTAGCGCCAAAAAACTAATAATAGAAGTTATTGCCACGCAACAGGCTATTCGTTCCGCCAATGCCGGTAGCAGCCCCACGTTTTTTCGTGCTCCTTTCGGATTCCGCAGCCCATTGCTCGGCGGTGTATTGCGTCAGGCCCACTTGCAGCATGTCGCTTGGACCCGGCGCGGCTATGATGCCGTCTGTCGCAATCCCGATACGGTATTCCGTCGTCTTGCCCACAAGTTGTCCGCCGGTGACATTTTATTATTACATGACGGAGGATCGGCACGGATGCGCAACGGGCAGCCGGTTGTGCTAGAGGTCTTGCCCCGGCTACTGGAGCGGTGCGCTAGCCACGGCTTGCGCAGCGTATCTTTGCCAGTGGCATTTGGCGATGCACAATTCCATAAAGAAACTTTGGCAACACTTGCTGTGGATGCGTATCGGTCCATGGATTCCTCTGCATGACACCCTTTGCCAAAGATAAACTGGAGAAGGATTCGGTATTTCATTATCTGTTACGAGAGGGGCTATTACCAACAAAATTAGATGATCGTTGTTCTTTATTGATGAAAATTCTCGCTGTTGGCGCTGCTGCGTGGGGCAGAAATACCTTTCAGCGCTGACAGTTGGCCGAGTTATTAAGCCATTATGCAGGACGATACCTGTTGATGCGGAAAGATCTAAAAGGGAGCAGATCATAATGGAAAAAGTTGAAATACCAAGTTCCGGTCCGGTAGCGCAAATATGTGACATCCTTGTTATCGGTGGGGGACCAGCGGGCTCGACGATCAGCACGCTATTGGCAGAGCGCGGTTACCGGGTGACCGTTCTGGAAAAGGCGCGTCATCCCCGCTTCCACATCGGCGAATCGCTACTTCCGGCCAATTTGCCCTTATTGCAAAAGTTGGGTGTTGCGGAAGAAGTCCACCAAATCGGCATGGCAAAGTGGGGGGCAGAGTTCAACTCGCATTACCATGCGGAGAAGAAGCAGACCTTCTCTTTTGCCGACGCATGGGATAAATCCATGCCCATGGCCTATCAGGTGCGGCGTTCCGAATTCGACGAGATCCTCATTCGCAATGCAGAGCGAAAGGGCGCAAAGGTCATGGAAGGCTGTCGCGCTAACGCTGTGGAGTTTCTGCGCGATAACGCCGGGGTGCTGGTCCATGCGCAGCACGGGGATGGCCGCGAGGAAACTTGGCAGGCCCGCTTCCTGGTGGATGCATCCGGCCGTGATACGTTCCTGGGCAATCGTCTCAAATCCAAGCGCCGCAACCCCAAGCATAACGGCTCCGCCCTCTATGCGCATTTTCGCGGTGCCCAGCGCCTTGACGGCAAGGAAGAAGGGAATATTTCCTTATTTTGGTTTGAGCACGGTTGGTTCTGGTTTATTCCCCTTGCGGACGGAACGACCAGCGTAGGGGCTGTGGTATGGCCGTACTACCTCAAGTCCAGAACCAAAGCGGTAAACGACTTTTTTCATGAAACCATCGAAATGTGTCCTGCCCTGGCAGCACGGTTGGTTGATGCCCAGCGCATTACCGATGTCGATGCCACCGGCAACTACTCCTACGCCTGCGATCAAACCCATGGGCCCAACTATCTGCTGTTGGGTGACGCATTCGCTTTCATCGACCCGGTGTTTTCGTCAGGGGTCATGCTGGCCATGCAAAGCGCATTTATCGGCGCCGAGACCATTGACATTTGCCTGCGTGAGCCGCACCGAGCCCTAGGGGTGCTCAAGGATTTCGATCGCCGGGTCCGCCACGGTGGCAAGGTATTTTCGTGGTATATTTATCGCATCAGCCAACCGGCCATGCGCGACATGTTTATGCGCCCGAGTAATGTGCTGCGGGCCAAAGAGGCGGTACTTTCGGTCCTTGCCGGAGATATTTTCGGGAAGACGCCGATTTGGTCATCTCTTGCCGTGTTCAAAGGTATTTATTACTTGTCTTCCTTGCGCCATGTGCATCGTTCATTGGCTGCCAGAAAGCAGCGTAAGGAAAATATACGGGTATTTTAATGACGATAAGCGCGAACGCCATGATCGCTGATCCCGGACACCTTTATTTTTCTTATATCCGTCCTACCAATGCGGCATTGCAGTCACTCTCCAGCGAGGAAGGCCTATTGGGAATTGTCACGTTCCGGACCGACTTCTGGAGAGAAGACGATGGCACTACGCTAGAGGGAATATTACAGATACCGTTATCCGGTAGGGGGGATGATCTTTGTGAAATATGGCAGACCACGCAGCCGGTGGTTGCCGGTAAGGTTGGTGATATCACCTACCGTTGCAGCCGCGACTTTTTGTTTGGCAGCATTACCCTAACCGCAGCCGATGTTCCTGCCGGGAATCAAGGTGGTGTGATCGTTCCCCCTTTGCAGATCTGTGCCGAACTCGCGTATAAGCAAATATTCAGCCTGCTGGATCACCACGGGTACCCCGACCTGCTGCGCATTTGGAATTTTATACCTGATATCAATGGGGTAAGCCATGGTCTCGAACACTATCGCCAATTTAATATAGGCCGCCAAGATGCGTTCCTTGCCTGCGGCCGCTTCCCGGAGAAGAAAAACATACCTGCAGCCAGTGCGTTAGGCTCTATTGATGGGCCGCTGGTCGTGTACTTCCTTGCTGCACGGCATAAATCAGTGGCCGTTGAGAATCCTAGACAGACCAGTGCCTACCATTACCCCCGAGAATACGGGCCAAGCAGCCCAACCTTCTCACGTGCCGGATGGATTGATCTAGGGCAGCAAAAGGTTCTCTTCATTTCCGGAACGGCCAGCATCATCGGGCATCAAACCAGGTATGGGGGGGATGTAGCGGCGCAAACGCGCGAAAGCATGGCGAATATTGCAGCCGTCATCGCGGAGACGAATCGTGTCGCTGCTACGCCCTTATATGATCTCAACGACCTCTCCTACAAAGTTTATTTGCGGCATATCACGGATCTGCCGATCGTCCGGGCCGAGCTGGATCTTCTTGTTACGCCGGCTGCTTCGGTCTTTTATCTTCAGGCTGATATCTGTCGGCAAGATCTTCTGGTAGAGATTGAAGCAACCGCGGGCATACTCATTGATGGTATGGCATGAACCAATCTAGGATTGGATATTCAAGGCATCGAGAATTGATATGGATGTTATCCCCCTACTCATGAGCATACATAGGCGGATAGGTGCCGATAGATAATGCTGCGGCTTCCATGATGACTAGCAAAAAATTGCGCAAGCTGCGCGAATACCTCGCGTTTTATAGCGGACTAGGGCTGTTGGCTGGCATCAGTCTCCTGTGGTCCGTGCTGGCCCTGCCATTGAATCTTGTACTGCCCAGGAAATGGAAAAAACAGACGGGACGCTTGGTTATTACCATGGGGTTCAGAATGTACCTGCGGGCATTGTCCATTATGGGTGCCTGCCGTTTTGATCTAGAGGCGCTGGATACGCTCCAGCATGAATCGCCTATGATCGTCGCGCCCAATCACCCGTCGTTGCTGGATGCGCTGATGGTGATTTCCCGCATGCCCAATCTAGCGTGCATCATGAAGGCAGAGTTGGTGGACAATGTATTTTTTGGCGCAGGCGCCCGCTTGGCCTGCTATATTCGCAATGATTCGTTACGTCGCATGATTCGTCTTGCCGTAGAAGATCTGCGCGGAGGCAGCCATTTGCTGCTTTTCCCAGAAGGCACCCGTAGCAACCGTTTCCCCATCGGGACTGTACGCGGCAGTATCGCCCTGATTGCCAAGGAGGCGAGGGTACCCGTCCAAACCGTTTTGATCGAAACCGACTCGGCATTTCTGACCAAGGGCTGGCCTTTTTTCCGCAAACCATCCATGCCCATTCACTATCGAATACATCTCGGCCAACGCTTTAACCCGCCGACAGACGTGCGCGGCTTCACCGCGGAGCTGGAAAGCTACTTCCAATCGGCATTGGCGGAAGCCAAATTGCCGCACCTCCCCGCAACGGATGTTCATTCTCCATGAGCGGGGGGTCGACTACCCATCTGTTGCTGATCCCTAGCTACAATCCCGGTCCAAGAGTATATGAAACCGTGGCATTGGCACGGCGGCAATGGAATCCCGTATGGGTAGTGGTGGATGGCAGCACCGACGGAACGGCTGCAGGGCTGCGGGCGCTGGCCGCTAAAGATAGCGGATTGCGCGTTTTTCAACTCACCAATAATCAGGGTAAAGGCGCGGCCGTGCTTTTCGGGCTGGATCAGGCCATCTCCCAGGGCTACACCCATGTGCTGACGATGGACTCCGACGGGCAGCACCCCATGGATGCCATTCCCTCGTTTATGGCAGCATCCCTGCAAAATCCGGATGCCATGATCCTCGGGGTCCCGGTCTTCGATGCCAGTGCCCCGGCCCTACGGGTAAAAGGCCGCAGGGTGTCCAACTGGTGGGCCAACCTGGAGACGCTGGGGGGGGGCATTGGTGATTCCCTGTTTGGTTTTCGCGTTTATCCCATTGCGCCATTGCGGCAACTGATGCACTCACAACGCTGGATGCGGCGTTTCGATTTCGATCCGGAGGCGGCGGTGCGGATGTCCTGGCGCGGAGTCAGAATCATCAATATACCAGCAACGGTCCGTTACTTCGGTGCCGATGAGGGTGGGATCTCCCATTTCCGTTATCTGCGGGACAACATGCTGCTTACCTGGATGCATACGCGGCTGTTCTTCGGTTTCCTGATCCGCTTCCCCGTATTGTTGTTGCGTCACTGGTCAGGGCGATAAGCCTTAGGTCAAATAGTTTTCCGACCACTTGGCATAGGAGCGGGGGCGGGCAGTTGCACCCCGGCCCGGGGTAACCAGACACGGAGAAAAGGCGTCGTGATGATGGTGCTGAAGATGGCCATGATCACTAGCATGGTGAAAACCTGCTGGGATATGGCACCCAAATCATAACCCACATTAATGACGATCAACTCCATTAATGCACGGGTATTCATCATGATGCCCATAACCTTCGCCTGGTGGTGGTTCAAGCCGGCAATCCGTGCCGCCCCATACGCACCGCCGAACTTGCTCACGGTCGCAAGGAGTAAGGTCAATCCGCACCAACCCCAGAGAGACACACTATCCAATCCGCCAATATTGGTACGCAGACCCGTATAAGTGAAGAAAATCGGCAGAAAGAAGACTAGCACAAAGGGGGAGACCCGCTCATTCCACGCCTTGACGAATTCATCTGCGTCATGGAGGATAACGCCCATGATAAAGCCGCCAAAGATCGTAAAAATGCCCAACGAAGAGGTGACCAATCCGGAAACGAATATGCTGATCAGGATGATTCCCAATAAATGCGGAGTCAGTTTGCCTCCCGCGCTGAAGCGCCGGATCACCCATTTCATCAGCGGCCGAATGCCAAATATCCAGATGATGATGAAAGAGATTACTAAAAGGACCTTGATCGCGAAGGCAAGCGCCTCAAAATGGGATAGTGCCAGGGTCGTCACCAGCGCGAGCAACAACCACCCGACGACGTCATTTATCGCCGCGGCGCTGATGGCGATGACTCCGAGTCGGGATCTGGTCATGCCGAATTCCATCATAATGCGGCCGAGGATAGGTACGGCGGTAATGGAAAACGCGGTAGCGATAAAGAGGGCGGAAGTCCACTGCCCGGCTTGGGGGGAGAGCTCGGGCGCGCTGATCAGGCCGAACCCCAGACCAAGACCAAATGGTACCAGCATGCTTGCTGCTGCCACCCATAACACCGCATTCCGGTTCACTTGCTCCTTCAGATGTGAAAAATCGAATTCCAGACCAATCTGAAACATCAATAGAATAAGCCCCAGTTGTGAAAGGGCATCCAAGGGTCCGGCGGGAATCGAATGGAAAATGTAGTGGAATGTGCCCGGCATCACCAGACCGAGCAGGGACGGACCCAATACGATTCCCGCGATGATTTCGCCGACGACCACCGATTGGCCGATCCTCCAGGCGATCTCCCCACCCATGCGCGCAGCCAGTATAATGACGCTGAGCTGCAGCAATGTGAAAAAGATCAGAAGCTCGGACTTCTGTGCAGGCAAATCGAAGACATGACTAAGAATGCTCATAAATGATTCCAAGGTTCATATCATAGCGCCGTTAATGGAAATGATCTGGCCGCTGATGTAGGCGGATTGTTCCGAGGCAAGGAATCCGACCAGATCGGCCACTTCCTCGGGCCGCCCGGCACGTTTCATCGGCACCATTTGCGCGATGGCGTCAGTAGCGAAGGCATTCGCGCTCATTTCCGTCGCGATGATGCCAGGCGCCACGGCGTTGACCGTAATCCCGCGGCTGGCGACCTCCAACGCCAGAGACTTGGTGGCCGCATGGAGCGCACCTTTGGCCGCCGAATAATTGACCTGACCTCTATTACCCGTTAGCGCGGCCACTGAGGTGATATTGATGATGCGCCCCCAGCGAGTGCGGATCATGGGCATGAGTAAGGCCTGTGTTACGTGGAAGAAACCGTTCAGTGATACGTCTATCACGCCCTGCCATTGCCGCGCGCCGAGGGCTGGGAAGACCGCATCGTCATGAATGCCGGCATTGTTGACCAGAACCTGGATAGGCCCGGCTTCGAGCATATCCTGCAAGGCCAGAGCGGTAGCCTGTGCATCGGTGACATCGAAAGCCAATACGGCCGCATCGCCACCCGCGGCGATGATGGAATCTGCCAGCGCCTGGGCTTTCACTTGGTTGCGATGGGTATGAATAATGACCTGGAGGCCATCTGCTGCGAGTTTCTTGCAGATGGCAGCACCAATGCCGCCGCTACCGCCGGTGATAAGGGCGCGCTTAGACATGCGGCTCCCCCCGGATCCCCGCAAGGGCGACAGGGGAATACATCGCTGCAGACGGATTGGTGCCTAATAAAAGTGCCGCACGGCCATCCAGAAGCACGCGGCCCTGGCTCAGAACAGCGAAGCGGTATAGTAGATTGCGCTGGCCAGCCAGCTTTTCTGCCATAATCGTGAGGTCGCCGTCGATATCATCAAGGCGCGATACGCGCAGGACAACATCGCGCACGCTAATGAGATAGCCTACGTTAGCTGCGCTCCCCTTTTCAGTTGAGGGGCGCAATAATGCGCCATGTACGGCCATTGCCTGTGCCGCATATTCAATACCGCAGGCTGCACCGAGCCGTCCATGGGCGCGAAGCGGCAACATTTCCCATCGGTGGCTAGTGGCCGTGCAGGTAATGGTGCTTTCATCCCATCGCTCTACAGCATCGAGCAAATGCATGCTTCCCTGGTGAGGTATTTGTCTGGCAATCCACTGACGATCTAGCTGCATGGAGCTACATCCACTGCCAAATGCGGCAGATTCACATAATCCAGGACGATGCGCCCGGCCTCGCTTCTTGCTATGGCCTGAAGCAGAGGGAGGCAGCGTGCGGCAGGAATAGATCGGCGCAGGGCTTCAAGGGCGATGTCATCCATGGGTTGCACTGCGGAGTCCGTAAATAAGGCATCCCCGCAAAAACTGAGTTGCGCGATCGTTTTCCCGGGATGTGGGGTAGCCGTCAGTAACAGCGCCACGGCAAAGGTGTCCGGAACCGGGCGGGCGTCGTACAGAGGTTGGGGATAGTCGCTATCGCAGGCGATCAATAATACGGGACGCTGCTCGCTCACCAGTAGCGTCATCGCTTCCAATAATCCGGCGGAGAAGCTCCCATCATAGGCGCTGACCACGGAGGACGGCGTCATGGCGCCCGCCGCAATCCCCCAATAACCGGAGATGGCGTTGTGTACGGAATTATGAAACTGGGTGGGAGAAATCATGGTATCTCCCGACGCCAGTGCCGAACAAATGGCGTGGCAGATGCGGCCATCCCCCCCCGATGAGGCAAATACCGATGCCGGATCTGCGGGGTGAACATCGGCCATGGCACAGGCTTCAAGGCCCACCTGAAGGGCAGCCATGACTCCCGGACTGGCACGGCGCCGCTCTGCCGGTGGCAACGAGGCAGGCGGCGATAATACGGTTTTCTGCTTTTGGTAGGGCGTTTGCCCGGCAAGTATGGCTAAACCTTGCGGCCAGTTGGTGACGCCAGGGCCGAGCAGCCCTAACCCTTCAAGGTATGCATTTAGCAAAGTCATGGCCTCGATTCGCTAGGCGGAACGGCCAAAGACCAGACTGCAGTTACTACCACCAAAACCGAAGGAATTGCTTAATACATGGGAAACTCTCTGCCGTCGATTTGACGCAAGATATTGAATATTCATCATTGTATCTCTCTGCCCCGCTTCCGGGCCCGCTGGCATCAGGTCATGTTGGATGCCCACCGCACAGATGATGGCCTCCAGAGCTCCAGCAGCACCTAGGGTGTGGCCTGTGGCCCCTTTGGTGGAGCTGCATGGTGTTGCGGCACCGAAGACACCAGCTACCGCCTTGGCCTCGGCCGAATCGTTATTGAGAGTGGCGGTGCCATGCAAATTGATATAATCAACATCTGCGTGGCTTAGCCCGGCCGAAGACAGCGCCTGCTCCATGGCCATGCGCGCTCCTAGGCCCTCGGGATGGGGCGATGACATATGATGGGCATCGCTGGATTCACCCACACCCAACAAAAGCACCGCGTCGGCATCGAGACTGTCGGGCATGCGCTCTAGCAGCAGATAGGCAGCAGCCTCACCGAGGGAAATGCCCTTACGATCGTCGCTGAAAGGTCGGCAGGGGCCGTCGGCCAGTAGCCCCAGCGAATGAAAACCGTAGAGGGTGGTAGCGCATAATGAATCTACCCCACCGACCACAGCAGCATCAATCAGCCCCGCGTCCAGCATGCGCTTTGCCGAGGCGAAGACCTTGGCGCTGGAGGAGCAGGCGGAAGACACCGACATGGCAGGACCTTCGAGTCGCAATTTGCGACGGATGAAGTCGGTTAGAGAGTACGGGCTGTGGGTAGCGGCATAGACAAAATCCGCAGGCAAGTGTCCGCTAATTGGGTCACGGTGTCGAAATGCCCATTCGGTCTGCAAAATGCCTGCGGTACTGGTCCCCAGAAAAACGCCGATCCGCCGCCGACCCCACCTCCTGGCGGCCGTTTCCACTGCGTCGGCAAATCCATCCTGGCGCAGGGCTAGCTGCGCCAAGCGATTGTTGCGACAGTTGAAATCTCGTAGTTCCGGCTGAATTTCCTCATCATCAACGGCGTCCACCTCGCCGACCCAGGTATCAATATCGATGCCCTGAAAGGCGCAGCGCTGCAGCCCACACCGGCGCTGAAGCAACGCGGCAAGGGTTTGATCCAAACCGCGGCCGATGCAACTTGTCACGGTGAAGTGTGATACCAACACAGGTCGCATGTGCCTTATAAATCATAATAATAGACGATGCGAACATTGTGATTGGGCGGCTGGAGAATGTCAAACCGTGGCCGGCCGCCGCCTTTAGGGTCGGTGGAATGTACTTACGTTTCCTTGATGGGAAGACGTGGCCCTTTCCCTTGGGCAATTTTGCGCCATAGCCGCGACGACAAGATCCGAGAGGAAGCCCGTGGCCAGCTATTGAAGCACGGCGCCGCAGCCGGAAGGCCACCCGCCCCCAAGCGGCCCATAGCACTGGCGCTTGTTTCGCGGAGGTCTGCGCCGCCCCGGCCAAGGGCCGATGTCCGCAGCTTGTGAATCCGGTACCAATCTGGGGTAGAATCATCGAAGTGGAACTGGGGTGGATACCCTTGTCCGCCTCCTGGAGGCGCCGGGTTGTGCCGCCCAAAGCATATCGCTACCTAATATTTAGTCAAACATAGAGCAGGGAGATTGTCAAATATGTACGGCCTTACGCCCCAAGAGCTGGAGTTAAGCGCTTTAATAGTAGAGGCGCTGAATCTCTCCGTGAATCCGCAAGACGTTGATCCTGAAGCGCCCTTATATGGCGGGACATTGGGGCTTGACTCCATTGATCTTCTGGAGATATCAATGGTCATATCAAAACAATACGGATTTATGATATCGAGCGATAGCGACAACAAGATAGAAATATTTAGTTGTTTGCGTAATCTCTGCACTTACGTGCAAATGCATAAGGTCAAGTAGAAAATCCTTCACAAGCGCGCATTAATGACCAGGGAGGCCAGAGTACGCGGAGCGATCTCCCCATGGACCTGCCTGTCACCTTGATCAAAAAAGAGTGCATAGTTTGATCCGACAGCGACGATCAACATAAGCCCAATCAGATTCATAATATTCAGCTCATAACCGAGCAAGACAAGCCCGGCAGCCACCGTCAGGACGGCCGCAATTAAAGGTAGCAGTATCCTCAAGACGCGCATCGGGGAGCGCAATACGAGCAATAATAGCAAGGCAATAAAAGCGACACCGGATAATGATAGTTTAATCCCGTTTCTCAGGTAACCTTTATACAATTGGTTCGACTCGCTGGACAAATCGATGAACATGGCACCATCAACATGGTATTGAGCAAGGCTGTTACGCACGCGCTGCGCGTCTACTATGCCCGAGCCCGGTGCTTTGAGCGGTAGAATGGCGTACCACCCGTTTCCGTGGCGGACAAGCATGCTGTTTACTAAAGTCCCGATACCATTGCCGCGCAGATCGGCAAGGGTTATGGGCTTGAGCGTGCGCTGCATCTCGGCTTCCTTGATGAATGGTGTGAACAGCGAAGCCTTTACCGGCAGGCCAGGCAAGGATTCACGCAAACGCTTTTGTAACTCATCTTCCGGTGGAATTGCCGCTTGTCGCTCCTGTTGCAAAGTAAGGCTAGGCAAATAGCGGGCTGGACTTTCATAGCCGGCAATGACGTGATTCTCTACCAATTTTTGTAGCGCGTTGTCGGCCTTTTCTGCGGCTGCCAACGTGGCGTTGATGGTGGGCGCGGAAACGACAACCAAATAACCCCCATCGGGTACGCCTAAATCAGCGCGCATTTGCGTATAGAGCCGTTGTTCCGCCGACGGAATCGGGCTAAGCGCAGACAGGTCATAATTCCATATCTCGTCGCGATGGATGATGAGAACGGCGCCCGCTGCGATCAATAGCAACAGGACGCCCCAGCGCAGTGTTGAAAGGATACGCGACAAGCGAAGCAACTTCTCGCCAATGCTGCTTAGATCCCGTGATTGAAAGTTGCCGGGCAGCAGGGTTGGTAATGCCACCCGGGTGACTGCTGCCGCCGTGAGAAGCCCGGCAATTGCATAGAGGCCAAGCTGTGATAGCCCTGGCAAATTGGAAAATAGCAGGCTGGCGAATCCGATGACCGAGGTAAGCACACCTAATCTGATGGTCGGCCAATACTTTCGCGTCCATTCTTCACTAGCCGCTGCCGATTGTCCGGACTGTACAAAAAAATAAATGGAATAATCTACGGCTTCACCAATTAATGCCGTACCAAATCCCAGGGTGATATCGTAGACCACAGCGAACCCTAGCGCTACTGCTGCAATTCCGACAATCACCCCAGAAAATACTGGTAGCAGGCCTAAAATAAGCACAATTCCGGAGCGGTATACCAGCAACAGCAAAATAATAATAAGCGTTATACTAATGGTCGACATCAACTCTGCTGCATGGACGATGGTATCACGGGAAGCCACCGAAATCACCCCGACGCCAGTCATCATCAACGCTGTGTTCACTGCCGGGGGGCCGGCTTCCGACTTCACAACAGCAAATGCCGTTTGTATGCTTTTGATTGCCGCCTGCTGGGCATTCGTATCGGAACCGGAAGCTCGGGTTTGCGCCAATATCAAGGCACTCATGCCGGAACGGGAGGACCACACGCCATTGCGAATCATCGGTCTCGCCCCGTCCCCCATGGATTTGATCATCTGCACTGTGGCCCCGGTAGGGTCACTAGGGAACAGCGACTGGGTCATTTCTCCGCCTGGAGTGGCTAGGTTATCAATAGAGTTGGCAATGGCATTGTGCAATCCCTTAACGGTAAAAAGCGTCGGATTGACGGTGGGGCTTAACAAATAACGATGGGAAAAAATGTAGTGAAATATTCGTGTATCGTTATTGCTGCTCCCGTTGTTGATGGACGTAAATATAGCGTTACGCTGAAGTTGCCCGACTAGGTCATTGGAAAGCTTGGCGCGTATGGCGGCGTCGCCGCCGTCAATGCCAATCATGATCTGGCGTGACAGCAAGCCTTGACGTAATTGTTCATTCAGGACTGCCTGCTGCGCGGTGGGTGATCGTGGCAGAAATTCGGAAAGATTTGCCGTAAATTGTGCGGTACTGATCACTAGGCCGCAGGCTACCAAAATAACCAGCCATGTTGCGATGAATAAAATGCGGTTTTCCTTCATGGAGAAACTGCTTTATTGATAGTTATCAGGGAGCGATCGTGATTCGTTTTCAAAACGTCAATGCTGGTTACTGTATTGTCGCTACCGTTGACCAGGATATGTTGAATTAGGTCCGCCACTTTTTTTTGCTTGGGCAGCATCGTCAGGGTCCAGTTGTTCTCACTACCCTCCAGGGAAAGACTGAAAAACTGCTCTAGCATCTGCCGGTTACCTGTCAATGTGCCACGTATACTATCGATGAAGGCCAGTAGTTCAGGGTGATCTTGCAGTTGTATTCCCTGGTGGTCCATGGTGAGGGTGTCGCCTTGTACGAACATGACCTCTGTTTTTGGCTTGAGGGTGTGCATTTCCAAAGTATCTGGTGCTATAAACCGCAGCCTACCGGATGATTCTACGGGTTTTTCCAGCATGGTAATGAATTTCTCCTCGACAAAGCTGGCGTGACCGGATTTAGTTTGTGCCAAGGAGTGCATCAACTGATCGATATTCCATTCCGCAGCCTGGGCCGGCAGCATCAGCATAGCGCTTAGGGCCATGGACGCCAGCAGCGCCGCAACCCCTGGATGGAAAAGTCTCCAACCGGCAAAAGATTTGCAGGTATTCTTGGCGGCTGTTCCAGATTTTCTGGCAGAAAATGGATACGCTCTACGCGATGTCATCTGGTCCACTAGGAATGCCTTCTCTAGATGCATCTGGGGCATTGCCATACGGGTATTCAGCAGCCGCCGCGCTTCTGGTTTGTCCATCGGACTACTCCTTAACATTATCGCCAGAAATCAAAAAAGTTAAACCAGTTGTATGGCGCAAAACGGCAGTATTTATCCAGTAGGTTAACGTATTTGCCCATCGCCCTGTGCAAGGCTGCTTCCCGATCGGCTCTTTCGACATTTGTGAAATCAGCTAACTCATCAAAAAAAATTTCATATTTCCCCGGGCCAGTATGCAAGCCAACCATAAAAACAATCGGTCTACGCAAGATCGCCGCCATCCGGAAGGGCCCGCTGGGCCAGAGGGCGGGCTCACCAAGAAAGGCAATGGATTGCACTTTCTCCAAGCCAAAGGAGCGGTCACCCAGCAGCCCAACCAAAGCGCCATTTCCCAGTTGTTCTTGAATGCGGATCATCGAATCCATGCGCCCAAGGGGTATGATATTCTGTTCGGCCGCGGGATTGATGGCTGATAGCATCGCATTTATCCGTTTGGCGTTTTGCTCATACATTACCATGACCACGCAGAGGCCCGGATGCCGACGGCCAACAGCCCTTAGCACCTCAAAACTGCCCAGGTGTGCCCCGAGTAGCAATACACCTTGCCCGGCGGCAATGGCAGCATCGATAACCGCTGGTTGGTGTACGTCTATATCAAAGAGATCGAAACGATTGTTGAGCAGGTAAATCCGATCATGGATCGTTGCGGCAAATGTGAGGAAATGACGATAGATGTGCCAGATACGTGCGGGTTGGCCGAGTACCCGCGTGAGGTAGGTTCGAGATGATCGTCTGGCCGTCGGCGCAAATAAGAGAAAGTAGCCGGCGATCAGGTGCAATAAGACGCGGGCCGGGCGGCGGCCTAGAGCCGTGGAAATCCAAGTTATCAACCGCAGCATGGTCATGCTCCCCCGCTCCGGCTGCTGTGCCCATGACGTCCGGTTCAGGGGTGTCGATGCCTGGTCTGGTGGATTCATCAGCAGGGTGAGATTGTTGCGGCGGGAGATAGATCACCGGCGGCGACCTTGCGGTTGCCCCCATGGATTTCAAAGGCGATGGAAGCATCTTCCTTCGTATCAAAACGTAGTGTCAGCACTTCGCCAGGGGAGGCGGGGCTGTAAAATTTGGCCATGGTAATACGGCAGCCCGTCATTGCCTGCCCAGTCGCAAATTCCACCGTATAAATGACCTCGTCAATGAGCATTACGCCGGGAACGATGGGATGCCCGGGAAAATGGCCATCGAAGACTGGGTGTTGCGCCGGAATGCTGAAGAAAACTTCATGGTGTGCCAGGACTGTTCTCCTCTTTATGAATGTGCGCTGCGACCATCAACTGAAGCGCTTCGCGGGGTAGTTTTCCCGTATTATTACGCGGTAGCGTATCCACAATCTGTAATGGTCGCGGGAGAAAGGCTGGATCAATGCGCTCACGCAGATTGGCGTAGACCGACTGAGCGTCTAATCCCGGTGCCACAACGAATGCGATCAAGCGCTTTACACTGCCAGCCGCATCCTCGTCGGGCATAAAAAATACACCATCCTGCACTCCCGGGATGGCATTAAGCTGATGGTTTAGATAAGCCAAAGAGCTGCGTTTTCCAGCTATATTGACAAGGTCGGCAGTTCGACCATGAAGAAGGAAACGGTCAGGGCTAATTATTTCCAGCCGGTCACTGAGTTCCGTTGCCTGTAGCAGATGTCCGCCGCTTGCCCACACCCGCCCAGCCTGTGCGGTCAGGCGCAATCCCGGTAGCAAAAACCATTCGTCGGTTTCCGCTCTGCGCCGGGTAGCAACCTGGCCTGTTTCCGTCGATCCGTAGATTTCCTGCAGGGGGGCGTTGAACCGGATCTCCGCCTCCCTTGCGAGTTCCTGGGTGAGTGGCGCGGTAGCTGAAACCAGCAGGTCAATGGGTGGCAAAGGAGAGTGCATGCCGAGCAAGGCACGAAGGTGGATCGGCGTACTCACCAGCAATCGTGGGCGTGGCAGCGATGAAAGTTCGGCACAGATATCCGCAGGATAAAAATGCTGCGGAGCACTGAGGGCACTTCCACATTGTAAAACGATCAGTATGGTCGATTCAAAGCCATACATGTGCTGTGGTGGAACCGTACCAACCACCGCATATCTACGGCCATCAAGTAGGCCGAGACGCTGAGCTTCGGCATGGACACTCCCTACCAGTGCGCCCCAGGTTTTCAGATGGGGAACCGGGCTTCCGGTGGATCCCGAAGTGAATACGTAACCTACTGGAAGAGTTTCGGGAATGAGAGGGATTGGCAGATTCTGGGTTGCCGCCGTTACGGGAAGTCCTTCGGGGAAAAGAAGTTGTGGCAAATCTATATCGTTGTCATCATCGCTGAGACAAAACAAGTCCGGGGCGAAGCGGACCAACTGGCTGACGGTTTCGCGTGTATATGTGGATGGTAACAGGCTGATTTTATCTGCAGTCATGGCGGCAGCAAGGCCTACCATGAAGCGGTAGCGGTCACGGCAAATGTTAAGAATATGCCGTCCCGGAAGAAGTATGGCCCGGAGTTGCGCCACGTCCGCCAAGAATTGCTGCACGGTAATCACCTCACCATGACGAATCGCTACGATATCGCTCGCTGATTGATGGGTCATCAAGGGGAGGAGGTTCATGGCCAGAGGTTACCCATTGAATGAATATTACCGCGGCGGCCCAGGGTTGCTATTGCCCGGTTGCTGCTTGCTAGTCGTGGTTTTGGCAGAATAATGGAAATAGGCATGAACTCCTTCGATCATTCCGGATCGCTCGCCTACTGGAATGGCGCGACAGCGAACTATGTATTCAGCAAAAAACATTGATGCCACCAGCGTCATGGTAATGATGTTGGTCAATAAAAACAATAAATGCTGTGGCGCAAATAGAAAAACGACTAGGGGCAGGCCTGTCATGGTAGCGAAGAAAAATGTCCAGGCGATGGTCACATGTCGAGTATAGAGCGCCACCCGTTCGCTCAAGGGCCCATGAACCAGGTCAGCAATGTGCGATATTATGGGAGTATGTCCGGGAAGTAATGTGACGCCGAAGACAGCAGTCAATAGTACGAAAATACCGCTCCTTTGGATCATGTATACCCAGGTGAGGTAGTGCGCAAGGGTGCTATGGTAATGCCATAACGCTGTGCATCCAGAAATGATGCAGAAAAACCAGATGATTCGGTAATGCGTCGTCCACGACATAAATAAGAAAATGATAATGGCAGGTGAGAAGGCAGAAAGCACTGCTAATCCGCCTGAATTGGTCGCTGAGGATCCCAGGTAGGCGAGTGCTTGGTAGCCGACAAAAACAAGCAAGGCAAATACCATACCATAGAACTCTGTAAACCTAATAAATGGTGCCCTCAGAGACAATGGTTTGACAGCTTTGCTACGGAGACTTCTCACCTACCGTTCCTCCCAAGCGTAAGGATTGATGGGTGCTATCGGTTTTCATTCTGCTGGAAATCTGCGTAGAGCCGCTGTCTGCTCAATATCTCAGCACGCCCCTAGAAGGTTCCTAATAATTTTATAGATAATTCGCACCAATGCGCTTTTTCCGGAAAGATGGGTGAGGCGCGGCCCGAAACGGAATGCGTTTGGAACCCATTAGTTCTGACTCCTTGTATTTCCTGTAGTGCCTGTGTCCCCTTTTACGGCCTTCCAAAATTCAATCGCTCCCGCCTTTGCCGCGTGGCCAATATCGACCGCCCCATGGGCAATGCCAAGCCCCACCTCCTTTCCTGTTTGACCGATCTTGTGAACGGTTGAACCAACCGTCTGCCCTGCCTGCTCGGCTCCTTGTTTGAGATCCGTATTTTCTGCATATGCGGTGACTGGGGAGAGGACAGAAATCAGAAATACGCATGCATACGTCATCTGCGTAGCAGTTACCGTATTCTCCTTGAGGTGATTATTCGTTACCTTATGTCCTTGCATCGCAATGCACCTCCTAAGCACACCAAACAAACTCTGGCAATCAAATTGTCCATACAAGTTATCGTTCGTGAAGTCGTGATCTCTTTGGTAAAAGAGTTTGCCAAAGGCATGCTTCCCCCCAATGCTTTAGAGGCTTTCATCCGCTGAAGCGCTGCTGGCCGAAACCCATGGACACGGATCTGTGCTGCCAAGGCGGCGCTCTCCAGAGCACCCAGATGGGCAAGGCCCTCGTCTTACTTTGACCAACCGTCTGCCGTAATCCTACCCCAGAATTGAGGCTGGTTCCAATGGGACTCACCATTCGGGCCTGGGCAAAATATGGCGTTACTGCAAGCACGAGTTGTTGTCCGGTGGCGCAGGTTTTTGGAGGCTGGGACGGCCTTCGTTGGGCCGAATGGGTCAGGACAGGGGTTGGGCCGATTGCTGAGGATGCTGGTGATGATCTTGGTAGGCAAAACCCGGCGCGTGGTGGATATCAACCTGGCCACCGCCTTTCCCGCGACTGCGGTGGCGAAATTTTCGGGAGTTGGGTCGCTCGGCGCTGGAGCTTGGACCTCTATGGTCGCGGCCGTTGCCCCAATCCTTGGCCATGCTGTGTGAGGTGGCGGGCGCGGAGGCCGTGGATACTACCCTGGCCCTGGGGCGATGGGTGATCCTCTTTTCTGGCGGTGCGCGACGCGGTTCCCGCCTTTGGCATGTTCGCCTATCGCCTGGCGAACGGCGCCGGTTTTCGTATCGAATTCATACCTATGCCGGTACCCTTCCCCTGCGGGGACGACGTAGCCGGCGCTGCCGGCATGAACGCACATTTGGAAGCAGCGAT
>JABEBX010016227.1_pt1 | contig 44759 bp, 45 predicted proteins | sample 7245971 | NCBI WGS metagenome assembly JABEBX01 (sample SAMN14506365, study PRJNA622280) | hot springs metagenome | biome: hot spring [ENVO:00000051]|acidic hot spring [ENVO:00002120]; feature: spring [ENVO:00000027]|sediment [ENVO:00002007]; material: sediment environment [ENVO:01001048]... | reverse complement strand
CCTCTTGCAACTGCTCATGGGGCCGTGGACCACCCAGATCCTGTGGGTCTTACGTACCCAAGGGACCATGCGTTTTGGGGTCTTGCAGAGAAGTATTGGGCAGATATCAGCCCGGGTCCTCACCCAGCGGCTACGGCTGTTGGAGGAAGGAGGAATCGTGTATCGGGACTATCGTCCCACGGTTCCCCCAGAAGTGAGCTATGGACTGACCCCACGCGGTCATGAGTTGGGGGCGGTCCTGGATGGGCTTGATACCCTGGCCCGCCGCTGGGCCAAAGAGGATACCCTTAGAAAGCATAGCTCAGGCTGATATCCACCGAACGACCCGGACCGGGCAGGGGTATACCCCAGGCATAGGGTTTTTGTCCCAGATAGAGACCACCCAGCGGCTGATAATAGAACTGGTTCAGCAGGTTATGGAGGGTCAGGGAAGCTTGCCAGGATCCCTGCGTGAAACGAGTACCCAGATCCAGGAGGGCATACCCTGGGGTCGCTACCTGATTGCGGATGGGATCGACCCGGTTCTGCGCGGCGACCAGGGTGGTGCGAATCCAGTTTTGCAGGGGCCCCCAGTCCTGATCCAGGGTGATGTTCCCCGATAACGGCATGATCTGGTACAAGGGGGCATGGGTACTGAGATTTTGTCCCTGCACAAAGGCCAGTTGCAGGCGGGTAGCGAAGGTGCCTAGCTGCTTGCTTTGCAGGAGCCGAGCCTGGGCCGTGGCGTTGACCCCCCAAATCTCAGCATTCTGATTGTTGAATTGCAGATACACAAAGCCTTGTGAGGCGGTCAGATTGGCGGCCGTGCAGGCACCGCCGAGAGCAGTGGGACAACGTTGTACCCCGATATAATTTTGGACATAAGAAAAGTACGGCGTGATCTGTACTTGCCATGTCTTGGGGTTTTCGCCCTGAAACTGGGCGTTGATGCTTACGGTATTGTTGACCTGGGGATGCAGCTGGAGATTGCCAAGGTAACCGTTTCCATCTCCAAACCAGCCATTCATCAGCATGGCCATGCTATTGCTGGACCAGGCGTAGAGTTCATAGAGGTTGGGAGCCTGGGCCGTGCGGGCAAGGCCCAATTCCCATTGCATTTGTGGGTTGGGTGCATAGTGGAGAATGGCACTGAGATCCCAATTGGTAAAACTGCGCCCACGATCAGCGGCGTTGAAACGCCCCGGTAGGGAAGTGGCCAGGGCAGGATTACCGTACATCATGTTGTTATAGCCTTGAATGGGGCCGGTGTTGGTCTGTACTTGGTCCAGGCGGAGGCCTACGCGGCTTAGCCAGTGGGAATTCCAGTGATGCTCCCACTCTCCCAGGACGTCGTAATGATCCTCGCGACCATTGCGAATATTCCAGAATACATTGGGGCCCATCATGGTACTGCCCGCCACCGGGGTCCACCAGTCGTTGAGGTGATACCAGCGCAGATCGATTCCGGCGTGCACCCGATCTTGTTGGCCCAACGGGATGGTGGCAATACTGCGCAGCCCTTGCTGCGTGGCCTGGGTGTACATGGGCATCTGGCTCATGCTGCCCATCTGCTTGTCGGCCAAGAAGTTCATCTCGTGCTGGATCAGCTCATTGTAGAGATGAGTGTCTAACTTGCCCCAGGAGTATTGCCCGAGGTAATGGAGATGGAAGGTGGTTTCCGAGTTGTTGGTCAGATCCATACGGACATTGGGAAAGCCCTCGTAGGGGAGGTGCTGATGACTAATGGTCAGCTCCAGGAGTTGGTCCTGCCATTTACCTGCCAGAGTAATGCTTTGATTTTCAGAACGAAAAGCAGTAGAAGCAATGGTCTTGGCGGGAATGGTGGCGGTTGCGGGTTTGAACGGGGCGGCAGCCTGTAGATTGTCTCCCTGGGCAAGACTGCCATCGTAACGGATGGAAAAGTGCTCGGTGGCCCCATAGAGGCTCAGGTTCTCCCCATGCACGTCGCCATTGCTATGATAGAAGGCACCAAGGCTTCCTCCAGCCCGATAGCCCTGCTGGGCATTGGCAAAGATCGGTGGTGGACTGGAGACGGCAATGGCCCCACCCAAGGCCCCCGTGAGCTCTGTCACCGGTGCAACCGTGGGGTAGACGGTGATGGAACCTACTTGGCTTGGGGGGAGGTAGGACATGGGTGGCATCATTTCATTGGGACAACTGTTGGCAATACTGATCCCATTGACCAACACATTGAGATTGCTGCCCCGCAGACCATTGAGAAAGGGCTGCTCCGCCAGACTACCGGAAGCGATACGCTGGGCACCAGTAATGCTCTGGAGCAATTGGCTGCTATCTATCCCCGGCTGCAGAGGATGAAACGACAAGTTTTTTCCGTAGAGAAGGGAAGGTCCCAAGGATTGCGGAAGGTCGATCTGTACTTGCAAGGGCTGGTTCGCATCCGCCCAAACGGGAGAGCTGCCGGTCATACAGCAAAAAAACAGGATGTATAGCGCTCTTTGTTTCATTGTATCCTCCATTTCTAATCAACATTCTGCCGTCCTGATTTTTGCAAGAGCCAATGAAATTTTTGTACCATAGAATTACGAAAAATTATCTTTACAGTAAGCAAATCACTTTTAGTTAATTACAAAAATATGCAAGCCAATTTGCTATGGTAATTATTCTATAATGTATGTTGTATTCTTTTGGTGATGTTGTGCTCTTGCTGTCCGTGCGGGCTCAGGATACCCTGCAGCCTACATTGCGGAAGTGGGATAGCCATGGCAGTTTTGATCTTCGATACGGAAACCACTGGACGGCAGTCTCCTCAGCTCATCGAGGCGGCTTGGCTGCGGGTCAGTGATCTGCGGACGCTGGCAGTGGAGGAAGAGTTTGTGCAGCGTTACCGGCCAGAAAAAACCATCGAGTTGGGCGCCATTGCCGTCCATCACATCCTGGATGAGGATTTGGTAGATTGCCCGCCCGCAGCCAGCTTTGCACTTCCCGCTGATACAGAATATCTGGTAGGGCACAGCATTGATTTTGATTGGGAGGTCATCGGTCGGCCCGAAGTCAAACGAATCTGTACCTATGCCATGAGTCGCAAGCTTTGGCCCGAGCTCGATAGCTTTTCTCAGTCGGCTCTCCTGTACCATTTTAGCAAAGATCGGCAGAAGACCCGAGCCAACCTCAAAGGTGCCCATTCGGCCCTGGCCGATGTCAAATTCTGTCGGGTCATTTTGAACCGGATCTTGTTGGCGGTGCGCCCAGCTAGCTGGGAAGCCCTTTGGGAGTTCAGTGAACGAGCGCGGATTCCCGATACCATGCCCTTTGGCAAACACAAGGGGGTCAAAATTGCGGATCTCCCCGACGATTACCGTCGCTGGACCCTCAACAATCTCCATGACATGGATCCCTATTTGCGCAAGGCTTTGGAAGGAAATGGATAATTAATGCTGGATCCGGCTAGGTACGGGCGGCTCGTGCCACGGCGCGCAACAGGAGCTGACCGGTATCCTTGGCGGTAGCGCCGGCGGCAAGAATGCCATCCTCATGCCCCAGCATGGCTACCAGGAGGGGCAGCGGCTGTGTCTTGGCAATGCTGCCAACGGCTTGGGCCATGGCAGGGGTGCCGTAGGCCACTGGGGCGGGGGTGCAGGCAAGCTGCAAGTCCCGGGCCTGGTGCCAGAGCGTCGGGAAATGGGCATGAAAGACCCACTGGATTTCCGGGCGTGACACATAGAGAGCGGCGTGACTCATGGCTTCGGAAGAAGGAGGCACGGGCCCCTTTGCCCAGACAGTATTGGTGGCAATGTCCCAGTCGGTCACCAGGCAAAAGTGCTCCGGCCCCAGTCGATCCAGCGCACCAGTTTGGGTCCCAGTGATCCAAAAACCTTGGGCCACCCGGCGACTCAAATTGCCATAGCCGATGCCGCCATAGCGCCTGGGATCAGCTCCCACACCGCCAACCGCCTGGAGGCGCGTCCGCCAGTATTCCAGCTCCCTGACGAGCACGGCAGCCGGTGGCTCACCCGCTTCCCAGTGGAGCTGAAACTTGGTTACTCCTTCCGGTTCCATGACGACTCCTAGGGTTTGCGAAAGATCCAGAGGATGGCCCGATACCAGAGGGGGATGGCTTTGCATGCAGCGTTTGGGCTCTGGTGATGGCTTGCTGGGAGTACAGGACGGTTTTGTCCCAGTGGATAGAGATCGACCCAGGTGGCTCCCCAGCTGCTTCGATCTTGGCTGAGGCCAAAGGCTTTGACCATGGGTTCTTGCCGGAGGATGGCGTGGACGCGTTCCCGCAGTATCCCTTTCCCCTTGCCGTGGATGATCCGCAATTGCAAAACGCCCACGGCCTGGCATTGGCGAAGATAGTCGCGAACCAGGGCAGGCACTTCGCGCGGTAGGAACTGATGCAAATCGAGGATGCCATCCAGTGGCAGCGGTATGGTTTTGTCAGATCTTGAATACATAACAGCTACGCTAGCAGACCTCCATGGCGAAGATCCAGGGGGAATGGCAGCAATCACTCAGCAGCAGTGATTCTGCAGTAATCAAAGGAGATAGTAGATCCCTTCCTTAGAGCAAGACCCGTTCGATGCCACCATTGCGGGCCTTGTTGGCAAAATCTTCGGCCCACTGAGGACCAAGCCTGGTCTTGGCGAGCTCGACAACGATGTAGTCGGTATCGAGTCCCGTGTCTTCCCGGTAGCGCTCCAAACCTTGCTGGCAGGCAGGACAGGAAGTGAGAAGTTTGACTTCCCCATTGCGCACTTTGTCCTGGCCGGTCAGGGTTTGGATGCCTTGTTGCAGGACCTCCTCCTTGCGGTAGCGCAACTGGGTCGCAATGTCGGGCCGGCTGCTGGCCAGGGTCCCGGCCTCACCGCAACAACGATCCGAGAGCAGCACCTCTTGACCCAGGAGCTGGTTGGCCACTTGCAGGGGTTTATGGGTCTTCATGGGGCTGTGGCAAGGATCATGATAGAGGTACTGCACCCCTGCTACACCGCCCAGGCTCACCCCTTTTTCCATAAGGAATTCATGGATGTCCAACAGTCGGCAGCCAGGGAAGATTTGCTCAAACTGATATTTGAGCAGTTGGTCCATGCAGGTGCCACAGGAGAGGATGACGGTCTTGATATCTAGATAATTCAGGGTATTGGCGACCCGGTGAAAAAGCACCTGATTGCGTACGGAGATCTCCTGGCCGCGATCTTCCTGACCCGCAGCCGTTTGGGGATAGCCACAGCAGAGATAGCCCGGGGGAAGGACGGTCTGTACCCCCACTTCATAGAGCATGGCCAAGGTAGCCAGGCCAATCTGGCTGAAGAGCCGTTCGCTCCCGCAGCCGGGAAAATAGAACACGGCTTCGCCATCGACAGGGCAGCGGGCGGGATCGCGGAGGATCGGAACCATCTCGTGATCGACGACGCCCAGGATCTGCCGCATGGTTTGGGCTCCCATCTGGGTGGGAAGGGGTTTGCGCAGGAAATGGATGACCTCGGCCCGCAGTCCCTCTTTCCCGGTGCTGGCCGGCGGTTCCCCTTTGGGAAGCAGGGGTTTGGCTAACTGATGGGCCATGGCTTGCAGTTGATAAGCAGGCTGCAGGACAGCCTGGCGCAGAAAATGTACGGTACGAGGTTCGCTCGCGTTCAGATAGCCCAAAGCGAGGCGGGTTCCTGCAGAAAAATGTTTTTCGCCGCGCGCCCGCAGCAGATTGCGGATATGAACGGAAACCTCCCCAAAGTCGATGTCGACGGGGCAGGGAGTCAGGCACTTGTGGCAGGTAGTGCAATGATCAGCCACATCTTCCAGGGCGGCAAAATGCTGTTGGGATACTCCCCGCCGGGTTTGCTCTTCATACAAAAATGCCTCGATGAGCAGCCCGGTGGCAAGGATCTTGTTGCGCGGCGAATAGAGCAGATTGGCTCTGGGGACATGGGTCATGCACACCGGCTTGCATTTGCCACAACGCAGGCAGTCCTTGATTTCTCGGTTGAGGGCGTCCAGCTCGCTGGCTTCGAGAATCAGGGCTTCCTGTTCGACCAGCTGCAAGGAAGGAGTATAAGCTCCCTCGAGCCCGGAGCCGGGAAGGAGTTTGCCGGGGTTGAAGAGCCCCTCGGGGTCCACGGCTTGCTTGTACTGGGCAAAGGCCTGAATCTTATCGGGCTCCAGCCAGCGCATTTTGGTAATGCCAATGCCGTGTTCGCCGGAGATTACTCCGCCCAGCTCCTTGGCCACGGCCATGATGCGATCGACGACGGCATCAGCCGCCTCCAACATGGCCCGATCGGAGGAAAGTACCGGGATATTGGTGTGGATATTTCCATCCCCGGCGTGCATGTGCAACGCCACAAAGATCCGGGTGCGGCGCAACTGTTCGTGGAGGCGACGAAGCTCGGCCAGAACTCCGGCAAAGCGTTCCCCGGCAAAGAGCTCGGCCAGAGGCTTGCCAATGGACTCCCGATAACTGATCCGCAGATCCCGTTGCAGCAATAACTTCAGGAGACTCTGGGAAGGGTCGAGGGAAGCGCAGGGGTCTTGCGGGATGTCACCTAGCAATTCAGCTGCTGGACGGTCGAGCTGGTTCAGGTAGCCCAGCCAGCGGTTACGCACCTCCGCAAGCAGCCTCAGGGCCGCCTGGCGTTTTTCGTGCAGGATTGGTCGCTCTTCTTCGTTGTCCTCGTATTCTTTGGCTTTGCGAAGCTCTGGGAGATCTCCTTGGAGATATTGCTCCAGGGCATCGATGATCCGGATTTTGTTGCGGATGGATTCTTCGATATTGATGCGTTCCACGGCCCGGGTATAGTCGCCCAGCCGATCCAGGGGAATGACGACGTCTTCATTGATTTTGAAGGCGTTGGTGTGGGCGGCGATGGCAGCAGTGCGATTGCGATCGGCCCAGAATCGCCGGCGCGATTCGGGGGTGGTGGCAATGAAACCTTCGGCACCGCGGGCATTGGCCAGGCGGACCACGGCTGCTGCCGCCGCGCCCACGGCCTCGGCATTATCGCTGGCAAGATCGGCGAGCAAGAGCATCCGAGGCCGTTCCCGACGGGGGGCCTTGTTGCTGTACTGAACGGCTTTGATATAGCGTTCGTCCAGGTGTTCCAGGCCCGTGAGCAGTACCTGACTTTGCTGTTCGACAAAATTCTTGACCTCGACGATAGCCGCCACCGCCGGCTCCAGGTCCTTGCCGTAAAATTCCAGACAAACGGTGCGCAGGTGCTTGGGCATCCGGTGCAGAATGAAACGGCCCGAGACAATGACGCCATCGCAGCCCTCCTTTTGGATCCCTGGAAGCCCCCCGAGGACCTTGTCGGTGACATCCTTGCCAAGGCCGGCCTTGCGGAAACTCTGGCCGGGGAGCTCCAGGATTTCGGGGGTGCCCAGGGGGGTCTTGCCGTCGTCGGCAAAGCGGGTAATCCGAAAGCGGACTCGCTCCTGCGCGTGGATCTTACCCAGGTTGTGACCGAGTCGTTCCACCATAAGCCAATGTCCCTGGGCATCGATCATCCGCCAGGAGGCAAGATTATCCAGGGCGGTGCCCCAGAGGACGGCCTTTTTGCCGCCGGCATTCATGGCAATGTTGCCACCAATGGTGGAGGCATCGAGAGAAGTGGGGTCCACGGCAAAGACCAGTCCCGCTGCCTCCGCCAGGTCGGCGACGACCTTGGTAACCACTCCGGCCCCCGCCTCGATGACCGCAACAGGTTCTGGGCATTCGGGCAAAAGCGTTGTTTCGATGGGGGAGAGGGTTTCCAGCTTTTCGGTATTGATGACGGCGCAATGCCGATGCAGAGGGATGGCGCCGCCGGTGTAGCCTGTCCCTCCCCCCCGGGGAATGATGGCTAGGCCCAGCTCTCGACAGGTCCGGACCAGGGCGAGGAGTTCGCTTTCGCTGGCCGGGTAGAGGACCACGAAAGGTAATTCCACCCGCCAGTCCGAAGCATCGGTGACATGAGCCACCCGGGCGTAGGCGCTGAAATCAACATGATCTTTGGGACTGATTTTGCCAAGCTTGCGCACCGCCCGCCGCCGCAAATCCAGATCCGCAAGGAATTGGCGGAGAAAACGGTCTTTGGCTTCTCGTGCCGATTGCAGGAGTTGCAGAACCAAAGGGTTCCCCTCGGCGCGCTCCCGAATCTCCTCCAGTCGGTGATCCAATGCCTGCCAGAGGGCCTTTCTGCGCCGCTGGTCTTGGGCCAGATCGTCCTGTATGTAGGGGTTTCGGGCCAATACCCAGAGGTCCCCAAGGACCTCAAAGAGCATCCGGGCAGAGCGCCCAGTGACCCGTTGCCGACGGAGATCTTCCAGGGTTTGCCAAGCCTTTTCTCCCAAAAAGCGGGTGACGATCTCCCGATCGGAGAAGGAAGTGTAATTGTAGGGAATCTCGCGGCGGGAATCGTTCATGGTATGACCCGATTGTCGATGAGGCGAACGGAGCCTAGGCGCGCAGCACCAAACCAACGTGCGCCCGCTTGAGGGCGGGGTAGCAGCTGGAGGGTTTCACTGTCCCGTAATTCCAAATAATCCACTTGCAATCCTGCCTGCGTAAGACGCTCTTCCAAGGCCAGGGCAGCTGGCCCGGGGGCACTGTCTGGGTCCAATTGCGCCAATTCGGCTAGGGCGGCTGCCAGGCTGGGCGCAATTCTGCGCTCCTCGGGTCGCAAACGGACATTGCGGGAACTCAGGGCAAGTCCATCGGCTTCCCGCTGGGTGGGGGCCAGGAGCAGCTGCACCTTGCAATGGAGGTCACTGAGCATCTGCTGGATGATTCGATATTGCTGATAGTCCTTTTCCCCAAGGATCAGTATCTGCGGCTCGATCAAATGGAGAAGCTTGAGGACCACCGTTGCCACCCCAGTGAAATGCCCTGGCCGATGGGCCCCACAAAGCACCTTGCTGAGATGGGCGGGGGGCTGGACCAGCGTTTGTTGGGCGAGTCCCTGGGGATAGAGCAGCGTGTCAGTGGGGACAAAAACATGCTGACAACCGATCTCGTCCAGCATCCGCAAATCTGCATCCAGGGTCCGGGGATAGCTGGCAAAATCTTCTTCTGGGCCAAACTGGAGGGGATTGACGTAAATGCTCACCAGCACTTCCTCGGCCCGCGCTTGGGCAAGGCGGACCAGGGACAAATGGCCAGCATGCAGATTGCCCATGGTGGGCACAAAGGCAAGACTTCCCTGCAGACGACCGCGCCACTGGAGCAAGCTGCCAAGGTCACGGAAGACGGTCATGGAGTCTGCTTCCGTTGCGGAAAGGTCCCGGCGCGAACGGCATGGGCATAATCGCGCAGGGCGGCGCCCAGGAGACCTTTGCCATCCACGAAGGATTGGGCGAAGGGAGGCGGTGGATCACTGAGGCCCAGGACGTCATGCAAGACGAGGACTTGGGCATCGGTATGGGGTCCGGCGCCAATGCCAATGACGGGAATGGGACTTTGCCGGGTAATGCGTTCGGCCAAGGCAGCTGGCACGGCTTCCAAGAGCAGGAACCGGGCACCCGCTTCTGCCAGGGTCAAAGCCTCGCTTTCCAGGCGGGAAGCGTCCTTCGCATCGACCCCTTGACGCTGAAAGCGCCCCCACTGGCGCAGTCGTTGCGGGGTCAGGCCCAAATGCACACAAACATTCAGACCGCGAGCCGCACAAAAGCGCAGGTGCTCCAAAAATTCCAGTCCCCCCTCCCATTTGATGACTTCTGCCCCGGCCCGCAGTAGGGCCGTGGCTGAACGCCAGCATTGTTCGGGGCTTTCCTCGTAGCTGCCCAGCGGAAGATCGGCAAAGAGCAGCGCGTTTTGCAAAGCTCGGGCAACCATCTCGGTGTGGTAACAGATCTGTTCCAGAAGAACACCCAGGGTATGGGCATGACCCTGCACCACCATGCCTAGCGAGTCTCCCACCAAAATTCCATCGATGCCTGCTTGGTCTGCAAGTTGGGCAAAGGCATAGTCATAGGCCGTCACCAAGACCCGCTTTTCACCCTGTTTTTTGGCTTGTAGCCAACGATCCAATCGTTTGCTCAAATTGTCTGTCCCATGGCTCGCAAAGTTTTTCCGACTAATTCGGTCAAGATTATACCATCCTTCTCTTGCCCAACGAAATCCAGATTGCGGTGGCGAAGGTCAAGACAGGGACCCTGGTACCCAGCAAACCAAAGCTCATAGCGTTTTTGGATTTGTGCCAGATAGTCCAGATCCATGGCCGCATCCCAGCGATCACCACGGCGGCAGATTCGATCCCGCAGCACCGGAAGGGGGGCATCAAGGCAGATGAGGAGATCAATGGGGGGAAGATGGGGCAATAAGTCCTGCCGCAGCTGCAAATAAAGCTCCTGCTCCAAGGGATGCAGGGTTTGCTGAATAAAGAGCAAATCTTTGTCAGGGCCGTGATCGCTGAAGCAGAGATCGGCGGAGAGTTGCTGCCATTGGGCACGCCGCTGTAACAGAAAATGTAATTCCGTTGCCAGGGCGTGGCGCTGGGCCGAATAGAGATCGGCGAGAAAAGGATTCCTGCCGGGATCTTCATAATAAGCTGTCGCCTGAAAATGTGCCGACAACAGTCGGGTCAGAGTGGTTTTGCCAGCGCCCATGGGACCTTCGACGACGACGAGCATCTAGCCGCCTCCTTGCTGGACCGAAAGTTCGGGATAGGGCCAAATCAGCTGGTCGCTCACCGCGGCCAATCGTTCGTGGACCTTGCCTACACCCGGTATCTCCAAGTTTGGGTCAAATTCCGCAAGGGGGAGCAAGACAAACGCCCGCCTGGCAATCTGGGGGTGGGGGATCTGTAGATCTGCCTCCGTTAGCTGCAAGTCGCCATAGATCAGGATATCCAGATCCAGGACCCGGGGCCCCCAGATGATCTCTTGGGAGCGACTGCGTCCGGCCTGCTCTTCGATCTCCTGCAATGCCAACAAGAGAGTTTGCGGCCCAAGGTGGGTGCGCAGACAGCTGACCGCATTGAGAAAGTCTGGTTGCGGCACACCCCCCACGGGTTTGGAGAGATAGTCCCTGGAATGCCAAAGCAGCTCCGTATGGCGTAGCCTTGCCAGGGCTTGGCGCGCCTTGGCCAACTGGCGAACGGGTTCTTGCAGGTTGCTGCCCAAGCCGATCCAGGCGATTACCGGTGCAGCAGTCCTTTCGTTTTCAGCCAATGGTAGGCCTCATGTTGGTCATGAATTTCTCCGTTCCACTGCGCGTCCTGGAGCATTTCGAGTGCTTTGCCCAATGCAGGACCCGGAGGAATCCCCCAGTCCTGCAGTATCTTCCCATCCACGGGAAGACGCATACGACGCTGGATTTTCCAGTAGTGCCAGGCACTGCTGCCCATCCTCTCATCCCCCAGCGCCAAGGCGACAAGGATACCCTCCGGGGTCCATGGTCGCCAATAGCGGGCGGTCCTGGCTGCAGAGCTTGGGGGTGCGGCGGCAGGCAGGGCGAATAGATCGCGACGCCAAGCTGCCGGCGGGTTCCATTGCCAGTGCTGCCAGTGTCGTTCCCGTTCCTCAGGGGTGCTGAAAAAACACAGGAGCATGAGTACCGCGAGCCAGGAGGAAAGTGGGTCCAGGGGAAAATCTTCTCGCCATCGTTGCTGGAGTATCGAAAGTCGCTGCAGGGCCTGCCAAAGGCGTGGATCCGGAGCGTGCAGAGCGGGGAGCAGCAAGCCCAGGCCCCAGGCACAGAAACGCTCCAGGCTTTGGTGGGGTTGGGGAAGGTGCAGCAGATATTGCAGTTCGCGAAACAGGCGGGTACCGCTGAGCAATGCAAAAATACCATCGGCAAGGACCTGGTCCTTGAGGGTTTTGGCGAGGGGACCCAGATCCATGTCAAAGCGCAGGGAGAAACGAAGGCCACGCAGAATGCGGGTAGGATCATCCCGAAAGGATCGATGATGGAGGACTTCCAGGATCTGATCCGCCAGATCCCTGCGTCCGTCATAGGGGTCCAGCAAGGTACCGAAACGATTTGGGTGCAGATCCATGGCCATGGCATTGATCCGAAAATCCCGCCGCCGCAGATCCGTAGTCAAATCGGCTGGATACACCGAGGGCAGGGCTGCCGGCTGGGCGTAGCTTTCGCCTCGGCAGCGGGCCAGGTCCCAACGGTTTTCGGGACCCAGTAAGCGCAACGTGAAAAATGGGGAGGACTTTTCGACCCCATAACCATGCTGGTTTTGCAAGGGTTCCAGAAATTCCTGCAGATCTCCCTCCAGGGCCAGATCCCAATCCAGTCCTACGCGACCCAGAAAGAGATCCCGCAGCACCCCTCCCACCAGGTATAATCCCATATCCAGCTGGGCGGCCTGCTGGCCCAGGAATTGTAGTTCGTGCAGCCGACTTGCCGGCCATAGAGTCTGGGCTTTGTCTACAATGGAGAGCGGATGGGCAAAAGGAATGGGCACCGGGTTATTCGGTAACCGTTTCCGCAGGTTGGGGATTGCGCCGGCGGGACTGGGGGCGCCTTCTTCTTCTGCGGCCCCGCTGGCTACGTTGCAGGGGACCCAGCGCTTGTTCGCTGGCGGTGTCGGCTTGGCTCGCTGCCTCGATCAGTTGTTTGCGAACCTCGCTATCGGCCTCCTGGAACTGTTTCCACCAGTCGGCAAGGGCAGTCAAATCCTCACCAGCATCTCGCCGTAGCAACAGAAAATCATAGGCCGCGCGGAATCGTTCATGACCTAGCAGGGCATAGGGTCGCCGTCCACCACGTCGATGGAAGCGAGCCTGCAAATCCCAGATTTCCCGAATGGTTAGGGTAAAACGCCGGGGAATGGCCACGCGTCCCCGATGGTCATCGAGGACCAGGCTTGCGGCCTGCTGGAGAGCAACGGATTCAGGCTTCTCCTCGGCCAGCAAGCGTTCTTTTTCTTGCAACAATTCAGGCCATAGCAGGGCAGCAAAGAGATAGGCAGGGTTGACCGATTTTCCCCCTACGATCCGTTCATCGGTACTCCGTAGTCCTAATTGAATGAGTTCTCGTCCAACGGGAGCTTGGCTTTCGGCAAGGACTTGGGCCAATTGCGGAAAGAGGGAGGGAAAGAGTTCATAGCGCTGCAAAAGTTCGAGGCTTTGTTGGGCAAATCCCGCCAGAAAGAGTTTGTTCACTTCTTCATAGAGACGGGCCGGGGGGACTTCTGCGAGCAGCCCTTTGCATTCGGGAATGGATGCGGCAATGCCCGGGTCAAGTTGAAAGTTCAGTTTTGCGGCAAAGCGAATCGCACGCAACATGCGTACGGGATCTTCCCGAAAACGCAAGAGAGGATCACCAATCATTCGCAGCCGCTGGGCCTCGATGTCCTCGCGAGCGCCCCAGAAATCGACAATGCTTCGGTCGGCAATATGGTAATAGAGGGCGTTGACGGTAAAATCTCGGCGGCTTGCATCTTCTGCAAAACTGCCATAGACATTGTCAGTCAGGATCCGACCGCTGGCGCTTCGCTCGAGCTCCTGGGACCCTTGGCCACGGAAGGTGGCTACCTCAATGATCTCGCGGCCAAACTGGACGTGTACCAAGATGAACCTTCGCCCAATCAAACGGGCGTTGCGGCGAAAGAGTTTGCGAACTTCCTCGGGGCGGGCGTCGGTGCAGACATCATAGTCCTTGGGTTCACGGCCCAGCAGGAGATCGCGGACACTGCCACCCACCAGATAGGCCTGGTACCCGGCCCGGTGCAGGCCGTTGAGTACCTGCAAGGCGGCGTCGCTGATCTGTCGCCTGGAAATAGAGTGTTGCTCCCTGGGAATGATCACCGCACCACTCGGCAAAGACGGTGTGCGGACCTCCTGTCCAGCCAGATCAGGTTCGGCTGACGCTGGGGAGAGTTGGGTAGCAATGAAGTTTTTCAGTGAAACCACGTGGTTTGATCCCAGCCCTATGCATTGGCGCGGAAGTAGTGTATCGAAAAAAACGGTATTGTGCAGCGAATTTTCCCTGGCCCATGTCTGGGCGCCGCGCAGGGATTTCCGGGTCCCATCCGAAGTGGTGCCAGGGTGGGGGCGAGATTTGGGATAACAGCCTGTGCGTTAAGCTGTGCAAATTGTGGCTCTGCCTGCTTTGGCCCAGGATGCCGAACTTACCGGAAACCCTGAGGACTTCCGTTTTGCTCTGGGACAAGATGGCGAATCAGGGTCAAGGGTGCCCGCTGTCCCTGCAGGTAATCGGCAATACAGTTTTGTACCATGGTGCTGCGCAGGGGGTGGGTGTGTAGCTCGTTGGGGTGAACCCAGCGTGGGCCAATGATCCCTGTATCCAGGGGTAGCGTGGGATCATGGTCGGTAATGTTGCCAGTGAAGGCAAATCGTAGGTAAGTCAAATCCTTGTGTGGATGTCGCCAGTGGTAGATCCCGACCAGGGCGGTGGGAGCAAAGCCGTAGCCGGTTTCTTCGCGGGTTTCCCGGGCGACGGCCTCCAAGAGCGTTTCATGGGGTTCCCAGTGGCCCGCGGGTTGGTTCAGACAGGCTTGGCCATCAATGAGCTCTTCGACCAGTAGGAATGCGCCGGATTCGTTGGTAACGACGGCAGCAACGGTAACATCGGGTCGCCAGCGCATCTTAGTACTCCTGATGAATCTCTGTAGTTGACAGAAACCGCCAACGACCGGGTGGCAGATCTCCCAGTTCATAGGGCCCAAAGGCCTCCCGGTGCAAGCGCAGTACCTGGCTACCCAGGGCGACCATGATCCGCCGTACTTCGTGATATCTGCCCTCACGCAAGGTGAGGCGAACATGGGTAGGATCGATCCGCTCCAATTGGGCTGGAGCACACGGCTTCTCTTCTCCTTCCAGGCGGAGGGTGCCGCTTTCCAGGATGGTCTCGGCGGATTCTGGCAGTGGGGTGTCGATCTGCACGAGATAGCGACGGGGAATTGCGTTGCGGGAGTGGCTTAGACGGTGCAGCCATTGACCATCGTCACTGAGGAGCAAGAGTCCACTCGTATCTCGATCCAGCCGGCCGGCGCTACTCAGCACGGGTCGACGATAGCGCCAGCGCTGGGGGAAATCGTCATAGATGCTGCGCGGATCGTCATGGGCACATACGGTTCCGAGGTCTTTGTGATACTGGAGGTATAAAGCCTCGGGTGAGTCCAGGGCTTCCCCATCTACCCGCACGTCTTTGGGGTCCACTTTGCTGCCAAAGGAGAATTTTTCTGAGTGGATCAATCGAATCCTGCCCTGCCGCAGCCATTGGCGCACCTCACTGCGGCTGCAGTAGCCAAGCCGTGAGAGCAAGTGATCCAATCGTTCCAAGGTGCTTCCCATGGATGGGAGTGTACCGAGGGTCGATGACGCAAGCCAAGTCTCGGGCTAGAATCAGCCACCATACCCCTTAGGAGAGTCCCTTGGAAAATTTCACCTTGCCAGCAGAATGGGCGGTGCAGCAGGCTGTACAGTTGACCTGGCCCCATGCGCAAACCGACTGGGCCCCCCGATTAGCGCAAGTTCAATCGGTTTTTGCCCTGATTGGTGCCGAGATCAGTCGTCGGCAAGAGCTTTGGGTGGCGGTGCATGATCATGACTCCCACGAGCATTGCCTGCAAGCGCTAGAGCAGGCTGGTGCGACGCTCGACCGGTGTCGCTTGTTTCGGGTGCCCAGCAATGATTCCTGGGTTCGGGATCATGGACCCATCCTCCTCGAAAATGATCAGGGCCAGCGGCGCATCCTGGATTTCGCCTTCAACGCCTGGGGGCTCAAGTTTCGTGCCGATCTGGACAACCAGGTGACCCGTCACCTCCATGGGCAAGGGGCTTATGGCAATCTGCCCTTGGCGACTGTCGGGATGGTGCTGGAAGGTGGCAGCATCGACTGCGACGGGGCAGGAACCTTGCTCACGACCAGTAGCTGCTTGTTGTCACCCAACCGCAATCCCCATTGGAGCCGCGAGGAAATTACGGGCCAACTCTGTCATCTGCTTGGGGTAGAACGGGTCTTTTGGCTGGAGTCGGGCTATCTCGAGGGCGATGATACGGATGCCCATATTGATACCCTGGCCCGATTTTGCAGTCAGGATGTCATTGCCTATCAGTCCTGCGATGATCCCTATGACTCCCATTTTGCCCCATTACAGCAAATGGCAGCGGAGCTTGCGGGTTTTCCCAAGGCCGATGGGTCTCCCTATCACCTCTTGCCCTTGCCCTGGCCCGCAGCACGCTTCGATGAGGAGGGCAATCGTCTGCCGCTGAGTTACGCCAATTTTTTGATCATCAACGGTGCCGTGTTGCTACCCACCTACGAGGATCCCGCCGATGCCTTGGCCATTTCCCGCCTGGCCAGTGTCTTCCCTGACCGGCAGATCGTTCCCATTCCCTGCCTGGAATTGGCCCGCCAACACGGCAGTCTGCATTGTGTAACCATGCAAATACCTGCTTGACAGGGCGTTTTTCCTTGGTCAAGGTGAGCTAACTTTCAGAGGGTCATCCATGCTGCACTATCCCGACATCAATCCCATGGGTTTCCAATTGGGTCCCATTACTGTTCATTGGTATGGGCTTCTGGAGATCATTAGCTTCATCATTGCAACTCTCTGGCTCATCGGCCGGGGCCGCAAGCCCCAGTGGCAGTGGAGCAAGGGGGAGGTGGTGGATCTGGAGTTTTTCGTCGCCATCGGAGCGATCCTGGGGGGAAGGGTTGGCTATGTGCTTTGGTACAATCTCCCCTACTATGCCCAGCATCCCATTCATATGTTCTATCTCTGGGATGGCGGCATGTCCTTCCATGGCGGCCTGCTTGGCGTCGTTTTCGCCTGTTGGCTCTATGCCAGGAGCCGACCGCACCGCAGCACTCTGACCACGCTGGATTTCATTGCCCCGGCGGTGCCCATTGGCTTGGGTCTGGGTCGGATTGCCAACTTTATCAATGATCAGCTCTTTGGACGGGTCAGTCATCTACCCTGGGCGATGGTCTTCCCGGCAGGTGGACCCCAACCGCGGCAACCCTCTCAACTCTATGAGTTTCTCCTGGAGGGAGTGCTCCTGTTCGTGATTTTGGCAGTCTATAGCCGCAAACCCAGGCCCGTGGGGGCGGTGGGGGGGCTTTTCGTTTTTGCCTATGGCGTGTTCCGTTTTCTCGTGGAGTTTGTGCGCCAGCCCGATATCCAGTTGGGTTTTGTCTTGGGTCCGCTGACCATGGGACAAATACTTTCCATTCCCATGATCGTACTGGGTCCGATCATTATCTGGTGGGCCTATCGGGGGGGCTTTTCCGCACCGGTCCCGCTCTCGTCGCCGGCCACGCGCGAGGTTCCCGCTGAGTAGCCAAGGTCTCAATCCGGCCCAGGATGCAGCGGTTCGCCATATCCATGGTCCCCTTTTGGTCCTGGCCGGGGCGGGCTCAGGAAAGACCCGCGTCATTACCCAAAAAATTGTCCATCTCCTTACCCAGACCCAGGTGGAGGCTCGCCATATTGCGGCGGTGACCTTTACCAATAAGGCAGCTCGGGAGATGAAGTCGCGGGTGGCTGCCGCCTTGGCGGGCAGACCGGGCCGGGGGCTCATGATTTCCACCTTTCACCATTTGGGACTGGAGATTCTCCGCAGAGAACTACCCCGCGTCGGGTACAGCGAGCGCTTTAGCGTACTGGATCCTGGCGATAGCCTGGTGATGGTGCGGGGCCTGCTTCGCGAAAGTGGTGCTGCTACCGATTGGGCGGAAGCGGTCCGCAACCGGATCTCTCGTTGGAAGAACGACGGAATTTTGGCTGCAGAACTTACCACTGCCAGCGATCAGCTCGGAGAGCTGGCCCAGGCCATCTATCCCGCCTATGAGGCATCGTTACGGGCGTGCAATGCCGTTGATCTCGATGATTTGATTGTGTTGCCGGTGCGCATCCTCGAAGAAGGGGAGGAGGCCAGGGCCTATTGGCAGGATCGTCTTCGTTATCTGCTGGTGGACGAGTATCAGGATAGCAATGGTGCCCAATATCGCCTGCTGCGCATCCTCCTCCAGCAACGCCAGAATCTGACTGCCGTGGGGGATGATGATCAGAGCATCTACTCCTGGCGGGGGGCGGCTGCCGATAATCTCCACCGCCTGGCCCAGGATTTTCCCCAATTACGGGTCATCAAGTTGGAACAAAACTATCGTTCTACGGGACGAATCCTGCGTGCGGCCAATGCGGTGATTGCCCATAACCCGCATCTTTTCGAAAAAAATCTTTGGTCAGAATTGGGAGAGGGGCAGCCGATCCAGGTCTGGTCCTGTGCGGACGAGAATGCGGAAGCAGAACAGGTGGTCAATGCCATTCTGCGCGATCGTTTCCAGCGCGATGGCTCCTTTGGCGAATACGCCATCCTCTACCGCAGTAATTATCAATCCAGGCCGCTGGAAGCTGCCTTGCGGGCTGCCCGGATTCCCTACCAGGTTTCTGGCGGGATCTCCTTCTTCGACCGTGCCGAAATCCGGGATCTGCTCGCTTATTTTCGATTGCTGCAAAATACCGACGACGACACGGCCTTGCTGCGGGCGATCAATACCCCACGCCGGGGAGTGGGAGCCCAAACCCTGGAACGTCTGGGAGAAATGGCGAGGAAGCGGGGGGAGTCCTTGTTTTCCACGATTTTTGCCGAGGATCTCCCTCTCCCGGAGAAGACCCTCGGAACCCTTCGCGATTTTGCCGAGTGGATTGTGCAGCGCAACGATGCGATTCAGCGTGGGGATCTGCTGTCGACCCTACGCAGTATTCCGGAGGAAATTGGCTATTGGGAGTACCTGTTGGCGGAAGGGGAGGAACGTGACGCCCGGCGCCGCTTTGACAATATCCAGGAGTTGTTGGCCTGGATGGAGCGGCTGGTGGATCAAGAGGATGGGCCGCAAGATCTGGGAGCATTGCTCCAACGACTGATGCTTTTCCAGATGCTCGAGCGTAACGACGATGAAGACCAGGACTTGCTTCGTCTTTCCACGCTCCACGCGGCGAAGGGTTTGGAGTTCCCGCACGTTTTTTTGGTTGGGGTAGAGGAAGAGCTCTTGCCGCACCGCAACAGCGAATCTCCCGAGCAGATTGCTGAAGAACGGCGCTTGTTTTATGTGGGGCTGACCAGGGCTCGTTACCAGTTACATCTCAGTTTTTGTCGCCAACGCAAGCGCTATGGCGAGACCCTACGTCCAGAGCCTTCTCGTTTTTTGGCAGACATACCGCCAGATCTGCTGGATTGGCACGGACAACAGTCCGATGCAAGCCAGGAATTGGCTCCTGAGGAAGGATTTGCCCGGTTGCGGGCATTACTGCGGGAATAACGAAAAGGCCGGTTGAAGGCCGGCCTTAGGATTTCTCCAGCAAGGTGGGATTAGGCGGCAACCTGTCCCATGGCCTTGACTCGTGCCGACAACCGGCTCTTGGTACGAGCCGCAGCATTCCGGTGGATCACGCCCTTGGTGGCGGTTTTATCGATGATCGACTCCGCGGAATGGAAGGCAGCTTTGGCCTTTTCCTGATCCCCGTCACGCACTGCCCGCAAAACCTGCTTCACATAGGTCCGCATCCGGGAATGGAGACTTGCATTGTGCAGCCGCCGTTTTTGGTTTTGCATCGCACGCTTACGCGCCTGTGCTGAATTTGCCACGCATTGACTCCTCGCCACAAAAAAGAAAACACCCTAATCCAATGGGTGATAATGCTTTAAACTATTCTATTTATCCCTCTCCTGTCAAGGAACAAGAGGGGCATTTTTCTGGGCGGATGAGTTTTCTTGCCCCTGCTGAAAAAATGCGGTCAGGGTGGCTTTGGCTACGGGTAATGCTTGCCAGGCATTATGGCCACCATTTTCCACCACGACGGCAATGGCGATTTGGGGATTTTCTACCGGTGCCCAGCCAATAAAAAGCGAATCGTTATCATATAGGGTCCTGCCATTGCGGTAGCCTATGGGGACCTGGGCCGTACCCGTTTTCCCGGCAATGGTGATTCCCGGGATGGCGACGGAGCGGCAGGTACCCCCATTGACGCAGGCCTCCATGCCCAGATGGACGGCGTGCAGGGCTTGGGGATCTAGATGCAGATCAACCGGTGTGGCAAAGGGGATGAGGGTGCGTTTGCCGGTAGCAGGATCGACCCATTCCTTGGCTATCTGGGGTTGGACGAGTTTGCCGCCATTGGCCAGGGCGGAGACCGCCCGGGCCAATTGCAGTGGTGTTACCAGCAGGTAGCCCTGGCCAATACCCAGGATTACCGAGTCCCCGGTGTACCAAGGGGTATGGAGGTGGGCTTTCTTCCATTGCGGAGTTGGTACCAGCCCCGCTTGCTTGCCCGGTAGGTCAATATGGGTGGGATGGCCAAAGCCAAAGCGCCAGAGGGTTTGATCTTGGAGCTCTATACCCATTTTCACGGCCAGTTTGTAGTAAAATACATCCACGGACCAGGCCAAGGATTTGGTGACACCCGTTTCCCCAAAACCAGCCCGATTCCAGTCCCAATAGGTATGTCCTCCCAACTGGTAATTCCCAGGACAATAGGTATGAAATGTCGGGCTGATCACCCCCGACTGGATGGCCTGAAGAGCATAAAAAGGCTTCGCACAGGATCCGGGAGGGTAGAGGCCGTTATTGACCCGATCAACCAATGGATGACCGGGATTTTGTAACAGGCTTTGCCAACGCGCGTTGCTGATACCATCAATAAACCAGTTGGCATCAAAGCTGGGGCTGCTGACCATGGCAAGAACGGCACCGGTTTTGGGGTCCAACGCCACCACTGCCCCTCGGTACCCCTTGCTTTCCAGGGCGTTGGCTGCAGCTTCCTGGACCCGAAGACGGAGATGGGTTACGAGATTGTCGCCGATGATGGGCGGTTGTTCGGCTAGGGTTCCTACCTGTACCCCTTCCGCGTTGATTTGCTTGACTTCATAACCTAAGGAGCCCCGCAATTGACGCTCATAGTACTTTTCCAGACCACTTTTACCAATGTAGTCACGGCCCCGATAGTTACCGCTTTGATGCTGCGCCAGATCCTTGGCAGAAATGGGACCCACATAACCCACTACATGGGCAAAGAGGGAACCATAGGGATAGTTCCGATGGGAAATTGCCACCACGCGCACCCCCGGTAATTGGGGAGAACGCACGGCCAGGGCGGCGACTTGGGCGGGGGTCAATTGGGCCTTGAGCACGACGGGTTCAAAATCCGCCTTGGAATCGACCAGGCGCGAAAAATGCTCTATCTCTTGATCGGAGAGTTGCAGGAGTTTTTGTAGCCGTTGAAGGGTGTCGTCCCAGTCGGGCACTTGATCGCGGGTGAGCTCCACGGCAAAAGTGGGCTGGTTTTGCGCCAAGACTTCCCCATGATCGGCCAGAATCAAGCCCCGGGGAGGGTTGACCGGGACCAAAGCCACATGATTGTTGTGGGCCAATTGCCGAAACTTTTGATAGTGCAGGACCTGCAGATCCAGCAAGCGTAGCAGCACCACCAGCAGGAGCAGAAACATTGCCAGGGCGGCAAGCCAAAGCCTGGTGGTAAAGGCCTTGCTGGTTTGGATTGGGATGGGTGGCATGGTCATGGCGGATCAGCGGATTTGCAAAAGACTACCTGCCTTCGTACACTCGAAAACGACTGAAGTGCGGCCTAGGGTGGTAGTAGTGCCAGAATCTCGAATTGAATTTCTCCTGGATCAAGTCGAGGATATGATACGGGATTATCAGGTGCTTCGTCGCCAGGTAGAGGAACGTGGCGATCTTCAGGATCTTCGTCGTCTGCGGCGGGAAAAAGAACTCCTGGAAGCGGAAAACGCCCGCCTGGAAAAACAACAGTTGGAAATTCATCGTCGTTTGGAGTTGCTCCTGCAACAGATCACTCTTTGGGAAACCCAGGAAACATCATGGTGAGCCAGAATGATCCAGCAAACCGCGAGTTGATAGCCACGGAGTTTCTCGGACAAGCGTACCAAATTTCTTGTCCTGCCGAGGAGCGACAAGCCCTCCTCCTTGCCATTGAGGCCTTGCAGGAGCGTTTACTTGCTGCCCGGGTCAAATCGGCTGTGGGTCCCCAGCGGGAAAGATCGTTGCTGATGCTTGCCTTGAATCTAATGGCCGACGTACACCGAATGCAAGAGGAACTAGCGGAAAAACGACAGCTAATGTCGGCACTGGAAGGCCGCTTGCAAGGCCTAGTTGACAGGTTTGGAGCTAGGGAGTAGCTTGGGATCACTCCCTGCGGGGCACGTGGTACCAGGATATTTCCTGAACCAACATTGTCTATCCGGGGGATCCTACCGTCATCGTGGTGTGCAGCTCTGCAAGGAGTAGCCTAAAGCGATGTTTGGGTCCCCACCTGATCTTCAGGTTCTTGGGATAGCGGGTATCACGACTCAGGCGGGGAGTATCTTTGTCCGCAGCCTTAAAATATGATCTACGTCGCCAGATGCGAGCTAAGCGACGTTCTTTGACTCCCTTGCAGCTGCATCAGGCAGAAATTGGTCTCCTGCAGCATTTACGTGCATTGCCCGAGACGCGGCGAGCCAGGGAGATCGGATTATATTGGCCCATCAAGGGGGAGATCAGCCTGCTAGGACTGTTGCAACAGCCTTGGTCCCACCGCCAAAAATTCTATTTACCCGTATTGGCACCGCACCGTAGGGGTTTGCGTTTCGCTCCCTACGTGCGAGGGGAAACCCTGCGCCGCAATCGTTTGGGAATCCCGGAGCCTATGGTTTCTCGACGTCTTTGGCGTTCGGCCCGCCAACTGGATCTGCTCTTTGTGCCCCTATTGGCATTTGATGGCAAAGGTCGGCGCTTGGGGATGGGCGGTGGTTTTTACGATCGCACCCTGGCAGGATTACGGCATCGCAAACATTGGTTGCGTCCCCGCTTGCTGGGGGTTGCCCACGCCTTTCAGGAAGTGACGCAACTCCCTGCTGAGCCTTGGGATGTACCCCTGCATGGAATCTGTACAGAGCAAGGTTATCGGAGTTTTTTGCCATGATGGTGCGCATCTTTTTTGCTGGTGATGTGATGGGGGCCCCGGGTCGACGCGCTCTGGCCCTGGGCTTGGCCGATCTGCGTGCTGAGGCCTCTCTGGATGGCGTCATCGTCAATGGCGAAAACGCCGCTGGGGGGGCCGGAATTACCTTGGAGATCCTGCAGGAGTTTTTTGCTCTGGGGGTCGATGCGGTAACGGCTGGCAACCATGCTTGGGACCAAAAGGAAACCCTGCGTTGGTGTGCAGAGCAACCGCGCTTTTTACGCCCCTATAATGCTCCCCCAGGAACGCCCGGTTTTGGGGCGCTGCGCCTGGTCAAGGAGGGTTGGTCCTTGGGGGTGCTCAATCTCATGGGGCGCCTGTTCATGCATCCTGTGTACGATTGCCCCTTTCGCGCCGCCGATGCGGCCCTGGCCGGACCGTTGCAGGACTGTGATGTGATTTTTGTTGATCTTCACGCCGAAGCCAGCAGCGAGAAATATGCCTTGGCCTGGCATTTGGACGGACGGGCCGCCATGGCGGTGGGGAGTCATACCCATGTCCCCACCGCCGATGAAAGGATCCTGCCAGGGGGCATGGCCTATCAAACCGATGCGGGGATGTGCGGTTGCTATGATTCCATTATCGGGGTAGATATCGAAACCGCCAAGGGTCGTTTTATCAATGCCTTACCAGCTCGGGCTGGGGTGGTGGATGGAGTGGCCAGTCTCTGTGGGTTGCTCGCCGAAATCGATACCCATACGGGTAAGGCCCAGCGCATCCAGCGGATTCGTCGTGATTACCCGCCTCACTGATTCGCAGGATGCAACCATAGCTCTCGGGCGTGTTGACTTTGGGGATCCTCTAAGGGGGTAAGAAAGGCGCAGTCCAGGGGAGCTTCCTCGGGAAATATACGACGTTGCAGGAGCCTGCCATTGCGCAAGAAGTGCAGATCCCTGGGAACCCCCGGGGCCAGACGATCCAGTTGCGCTTGCAGATTGTCGGCTAGGATCTGCTCCCCGTCCAGGGCTAGCAAGTGGTCGCCAGGACAAATACCTGCTCGTTCTGCGGGGCCATCCAAGCGCACCCGCTCGACCGTGACTCCCACACTGGCGGCCTGGAGGCTCGCACCTAGATCGCAACGTCGAGGGGAGCCCGGTTTGCCCCCGTGATCCTTGCCATCGCTGCCCGCGCGGTACTGTATAGAAACCCCTAGGATGGCCAGGCATTCAGCCAAAGGAAGGGGCTCAGCCTGGTGGAGCCAGCCGTCTATTTCCTCGATCAGTTCGACTCCCTCCCACTGGGCAAGTAGCGTCAACAACTCCCCTTCCGGTAAGGGTTTGCGTAGGCCATATTCCTGCCAGAGCCGGCGAAGGATGTCATCCAGACTTTGCTGGTGTCCGTGGCGCTGACGAATTCGGGCATCCAGACAGAGTGCCAGCAGCGCCCCTTTGTTGTAGTAACTGATCTCGAAGTTGGCGCTGGCAGGGTGGGGATGGTAGAGCTTGATCCAGGCATCGGTGCTGGACTCACTGAGGCTTTGCCAATGCTCTCCTGGGCTTTGCCGAAGGCGAGTGATCTCGCGACCCAGCTCGCCGAGATAGACTTCCTCACTCCACAGTCCAGCGCGGCACAGCAGCAGACCGTCGTAATAGGAGGTGAATCCTTCGTAGATCCAGAGGTCCTGGCTGACTATTTCCCGATCCCAGTAGCTCTGGGCCCAGACGGCCGGGCGGATGCCTTGTACCAACCAGGAATGGAAATACTCATGACTGGCGAGCCCCAGAAATTGTTGATAGGCGGCGTCATCGGATCCGTCGAGGTCGCGACGGCTACACAATAGGGCAGCGGAGCGTCGATGTTCGAGTCCGCCGTAGCCGTTGCGGCTCCCCATGCACAAAAAAAGATATTGCGAGAAGGGGCGCGCTCCCCAAAATTTCTGCTGGACCTGACAGATGCTGGCGAGATCTCGACCAAGGCGGAGTAGGTCTGCATCGGGATGGCCCCACAGTGCCAGCTGGTGGGGAAGTCCGCCTGCCTGGAAATCCACTCGCTGCAAGTGCCCCATCAGGAGAGGGTGGTCGCATAAATCCCGGTAGTTGGGGGCATGGAAAATGCCCCAGGACCATTCCGGGCCACTGTCCCGTTCCAATGTAGTGGCAAGCTGCCAATGGCCTGGGCCAGCTATTTCCAGGGTATGGAGTTCTTCTTCCTGACCCACGACGCGCAAAAAGACGGCCGGCCCGTTGATGAATCCGCCCAGGTCGTCGAGATAGGCGGTGCGTACCGAAAGATCCAGGGCGTAGATCTGATAGTGGAGCTCCAGAGGGCCTGCGCAGGGTTCTACCCGCCAGCGGTCCTTGGCAAATTTGTGGATGGCAAGTTCGTGACCCTGGTGTTGCGCACGGATCTGGACCAGATGGCGGGCCAGGTTGCGAATGGTGTAACTTCCCGGTACCCAGGCGGGCAGCGCCAGAATTTGTCCGCCAGGATCCGGCCGGGCTACCCGAAGAGCCACTGTCAGCAAATGTTTTTGGGGCTCGAGCTTCAGGGAAAATTCGATGCTCATTGCTTGCGCCAGTGCGGGGCCAGTTCCCGAAAGAGGAAGTGATCACTACTACCCAGCAGTTCATAGAAAAGGGATTCGCTGGAGCAAAGGGTAATCCCTGCCTGGGTCATTCGTTCCAGGGCCCAATCTTTTTGTTGATGTTCCCGACTTTCCACACAATCACGAACGATCACGGGCTGCCAGCCGAGGTCCTGCAACTCCAAAGCCGTCTGGAGGATGCAGATATGGGTTTCCACGCCGAGGAGCAGGATTTGCCGCCGCTCAGGGTGAGCCTGTAGCTGCTTGCGGATGTTGGGAGTTGCGACACAGGAAAAGGTGGTTTTGGGCAAGGCTTCCCCGAAATCCCCAAGTTCTGCAAGCAGAGGACCCAAACCTTGGGGATTTTGCACACTGAGTAGAATGGGAATTTGCAAACCTTGGCCGCTGGCCAGCAGGCGAAGAGATCTCTGCAGTAGTCCCTGGCTCCGTTCCAAGCCTAGCATGGCAAGGAGTTTTGCCTGGAAATCCACTGCCAGGATCAGGGCGCGTTCGGCACGGATTCGCATCAAAAAATAAACTGCGCTTTGCGGGGATACCGTAAGGGAGGTACAACCGTCTCGAAGAGGTCCTGATGGTACAAGCTTCCATCTTGGAGACGCACATAGCGACGCACGACCATGACCGGGTCCTGTCCGACAATTGCCAGGAGTCGCCCTCCAGGGCTTAGCTGTTGGAACCAGGCTGGAGATAGTTCGGGTACCGAGCCGGTCAGGACCATCACGTCATAGGGGCCATGGTCAGGGAATCCTTGGGATGCATCGGCATGATGGCATTGGACGTTTTGAATGCCGTGCCTGGCGAGCCGATCTTCGGCCTCGCGGACAAAATCGGCTCGATCATCGACGCTATGTACCATCCCCCCGAGGTGGGTCAGCAGAGCAGTGAAATAGCCACTGCCCGTACCGATCTCCAGAATGCGATCGGTCTTGCGCAGTTCCAGCTCCTGCAATACGCGCGCCTCCATCTTTGGGGTCCACATTTTCTCGCCATGGGGCAGGGGGATTTCAAAGTCCGCAAAAGCCAGGTGACGAAAGGGAGTCGGCACGTATTGCTCGCGCGGCACTTCTCGCAAGGTTTGCAGAACGTCAGCGTCCAGAACATCAAAGGTCCGCACCTGGCTGTCGATCATGGTTTGGCGTAGTTGCTCGTAATGCATAGGAATCGTCCAAGATAGCTGCTACATTTATGCATGCACCATGGGCCAAGTCAATTTCGGGGGAATCTTTGGAGAGTCGGGCGCACGCCATCATCGCCATTGTCTTTCTGGCCTTGCTTGGGGGTGTACTCTTTGCTGCAGCCATGTGGATGCACCATTCGACACCATCCGGGAAGCTTTATGACGTGCTTTCGCCCTACAGTGTCAATGGCTTGACCGTCCAAGCGCCGGTACGCTTCAAGGGGGTTCGCGTCGGCGAAGTGAAAAGCATCTCTTTTGACCCTAATAATCCACGCCTGGTACGGGTACGGGTCAGCATCGATAGCAAGACCCCCATTACCCATGCCACCTTCGCAGAACTGGAGCCCCAGGGAGTCACTGGCCTGAGCTATCTTTCCCTGAGTGATGCGGGAACGGATTATGCGCCCCTGGAGGCGCGCCCTGGCCAAGTGCCGGCTATCCCCATGCATCCCAGTTTTATCGAGGTGCTCTCGCGCAATGGGGAGTCCTTGGTGAATCAGGGTAATGAATTGGCCTTGCGGATGAATGATCTCCTCGATGCGCGCAATCGAGCCCATTTCAGCGAAACCTTACGTCATCTGGATCAGGCCAGTGCCGAGTTGACGGCATTGGAGGCGGCGCTGCAACCGGCGATACAGCAATTGCCAGCTACCATTGCAGCTACTCGTGCCACCATGGTGGCGAGTCAGGGGCTGATTGCTCACCTGGATGCCTTGACAGTCGCTGCCCAAAAGCCCGTTGTGGAGCTGGGTAAAAGCAGCGTCGCCTTACAGGAGTTGGCAGCGTCTGGCAAAGATAGTCTGGCGGTTCTGAACAACCAAACCCTGCCGGAGCTCTCTGCCCTGAGTCTAGAACTGAAAAAAAGTAGTCAAAATTTGAATGCCTTGAGTGAGGGGTTGCGCCGTGATCCCCAGTCTTTGCTCTACGGTCGGCAGTCACCCCCACCTGGGCCTGGGCAGGCAGGTTTTGCCGGAGGAAAATCCTGATGCGGAGTCTTTGGGGAAGATTGCCAATACTGCTGCTTTTGTCGCTATCCCTGGTCGGCTGTGCCAGACCGGCGGCCTGGCAACAATCTTATGTGCTGCGTGCCCCTGCCTCCATGGGGAGCCCTGCACGTCCTCCTGCAAAGCCCGCGGGGGTGCTGCGTCTGGCTCCGGTGCTGGCGCCCAATTGGCTGATGAGCACGGATTACGTCTATCGACTGAACTATGCTGATCCAGAGGCCTTGCTTCCCTATCCCGAGGTCCGGTGGGCGGCCACCCCCGGACAGATGTTGGGCGATCTGCTGCTGCAATGTCTGCGGGAGCAGGAAGCCTGGCAGGCGGTTTTGAACGCCGATCAATCGGGACGTCCCGACCTGCTTCTCCAGCTCAATTTGCAGCGCTTCCAATTGGATTATAGTGCTCCCAATGCCGGTCAGGCGGAGATCCAGGCAACCGCTACCCTGGTCCAGAATGGTTCCTTTCGGGTTCTTGCGCAACAGGAATTTCAGTCCAGTGTGCCCTTGCGCCAAATGGGTCCAGCGGGAGGGGCTGCCGCAATGAGTACCGCTGCCCAAGAGCTGACCGGCGCGGTAGCGCAATGGGCGGCGCAAAAAAGTAGGGTGCCGGTTTCCTAGGGCTTTTGTCCCACCACCAGGACGGGGCAGGGCGCGTGCTGCAGCACCGAGTTGGCAACGGAACCCAAGAGGATACGACCAATGGCTCCCTGCTGCTGATTGCCAATGATGATGAGGTCCTGTTTCGTTTCCTCGGCATACGCACATAAGATCGGACCGATCCTCCCCGGTTTTTCCAGCAAGACCCCTTGGGTTTGGGCAAGGGTTGACTGACGACGCTGTTCTTCGAGCCGCTCCTGTGCCAATTGTCGAAGCCGATCCATCATTTCCAGGGAGTTGGGCAAGAGTTCTTCCGGTAATTGCAGGTCCATCAGCTGAGCATTGAATACGTGGACGAGGGTCAGGCTTGCCCCATGGACCTGGGCTTCTCGGTCGGCATGGGCCAAAACCTGCTCGGCCATTTTGCTAAAATCAACAGCAGCTAGGATTTTCCGAAATTCAACGACCATGATGGTGTCCTTTGAGCAACTGAACAAGGGCTTCTGGCGTAAGGAGACGACTTTCCGTTTCGGCACGAGCCCGGTACTCCCACATCCCCTGGCCGAGGGTTTTGTCGCTGATGACCACCCGGTGGGGCAGCCCAATGAGATCCATGGTGGCAAACTGTACCCCGGGACGTTCTTCCCGATCGTCCAATAAGACGCTCAATCCCAGCTCTTGCAATTGTCGATACATGGCCCAGGCTGCCTCGCGCACGGCGGCAGATTTGGCACTATGAATGGCCACAATGCCCACGTCAAAGGGGCTTAGTTGCGCAGGCCAGCAGATTCCGCGTTCGTCATGGTGCTGCTCGATGGCTGCAGCTACGATTCGTGACACCCCAATGCCATAACAACCCATGAGGAGGGTTTGTTCTTTCCCTTCCTCATTCAGGACCTTTACACCGAGTTTTTCACTATATCTGGTACCAAGCTGAAAGACATGCCCGACTTCGATTCCGCGCCGAATGCCCAATTTGCCCTGACTACATTGGGGGCAGCTATCGCCTGGCAGGACATTGCGAAGATCCGCAGCCGCCGGTCGTGGCAAATCCCGGTCCCAATCCAAGTGAATCCAGTGCTCATCCTGTTGATTGGCACCGGTACTGAAGTCTTGCAAAGCCAAGACGCGATGGTCAGCAAGCAGCGGAATATCTACGGGAAGGTCTTTGGGACCCAGAAAACCGATGGGTACCCCCGTCAATTCCTCGGTCTCCGCCGGGGTCGTCATGCGGACTTCATTGGCATCCAGGACCCGGGCTGCCTTGACGAGATTGAGTTCATCATCCCCCCGGAGGAGGAGCAGCACGGCTTTACCATCGGCCAACACCAGCAGGCTCTTGACGATTTGGGCGGGAGTGAGACCGAGGAGCTCTGCCTGTTGGTTGACGCTACGAATCCCTGGGGTAGATCGCTTTTCTGCTGCGGGAGTGCTTGGCGTTGCTGGGGAATGGGAAGGATTGCGGCTGCTCGCCAGTTCTCGATTTGCGGCATAATTGCAATGGTCACAGTAGACGATGCTATCCTCCCCCGAATCGGCAAGGACATGGAATTCGTGCGAGGTTTTGCCGCCAATGGCCCCCGTGTCGGCAGCAACGGCCCGAAAATCAAGGCCCAGGCGAGAAAAAATGCGACCATAGGCATCATACATGGCTTGATACGTTTCCTGCAGGGAAGCCCCATCCAGATGAAAAGAGTAGGCGTCTTTCATCAAAAATTCCCGCGCACGCATCAGGCCAAAGCGCGGACGGATCTCGTCGCGAAACTTGGTCTGGATTTGGTAGAGATTGAGGGGCAGTTGGCGGTAGGAACGCAGTTCCCGTCGGGCAAGATCACTGATTACCTCTTCATGGGTGGGTCCCAGACAGAAATCCCGTTGATGCCGGTCCTTGAGGCGCAAGAGTTCTGGCCCATAGAGCTCCCAGCGCCCTGATTCCTGCCAAAGTTCTGCGGGTTGAACTACTGGCATCAAAATTTCTTGGGCTCCAGCTTGGTCCATCTCTTCGCGGACGATGGCCTCGACCCGGCGAAGCACCCGCAACCCCAATGGTAGCCAAGTATAGAGTCCGGAGGATAAGCGACGAATAAAGCCCCCCCGTAGCAGGAGCTGGTGACTGATCAGTTCGGCCTCGGCCGGGATTTCTTTGAGGGTTGGTAGAAAAAATTGGCTGGCGCGCATAAGGATCCCAAAAAATAAGCTGGCATCAGTGTAAGATAAACTCCGGGCCACGCAACAGCCTTTCTTGACAAGGACTCACGGCGCTATCGACAATCCCAGGATTCCTGGCAGGAGAGCCTTGCCAGATCCATCAAAGAGAGGGTGTATCATGGATTTTGCTGAGGTACAGGGACTGGTGCGGGCCGATATGGAGGCCGTGAACCGAGTGATCCAGGTGCAACTCCAATCGGGGGTTCCGACCATCCCGGCCATGGGCGCCTATCTGATCAATGCGGGTGGCAAGCGACTACGGCCAGTGATTCTGCTGCTCGCTGCCCGGATGGGTGGGGATCGCAGTGATCGGCCCATTCCCCTTGCTGCTGTCGTGGAGTTCATTCATACGGCCACTCTCTTGCATGATGACGTGGTAGATGGTTCCGAACTGCGGCGCAACCATGCCACGGCCAATCAGCTTTGGGGCAATGCCGCGGCCGTGTTGGTGGGGGATTTTTTGTATGCGCGCTCCTTCGAGATGATGGTTCGCGATGGGGATATGCGGGTCCTGGCCACCATGGCCGAGGCGACCAGTGTCATTTCCCAGGGAGAGGTGGCACAGCTGGAAAATGTCAACGATGCCGATCTGGACTCCGAACGCTATTTTGCGGTCATTGCGGCCAAGACCGCCAAACTCTTTGAGGCAGCAGCCCGCCTGGGGGCTATTGTCAATGGCATGGATGCCCGGCAGGAGGAAGCCCTTGCCCAGTATGGCAGGCTTCTGGGAACTGCTTTTCAGCTGATGGATGATGCCCTGGATTATGAGGCGGAAGCCGAGCGGATGGGCAAAAACCGGGGTGATGATTTGGCCGATGGCAAGGCGACTCTGCCTTTCATTCATGCCATGGCCCAAGGCACTGATGCCGATCGGGCCATCCTCCGCTCGGCCCTGGCCGATCCTTCTCGCAGCAATCTCCCCAAGGTGTTGGAAATCATTGCCAGAACCGAGGCGATTGCATACACTCTGCGCTCGGCAAAAGAAGTTGCAGAAGAGGCCCGACAATGCCTGGCTTCTTTTCCCCAGGGAAAAGAGCGATGGGCACTGGAATTTCTTGCCGAATTTGCGGTTCTTCGCGATTATTGACAGTACAGTTCGGGGCGTGGCTCAGCCTGGTAGAGCGCCGCCTTCGGGAGGCGGATGTCGGAGGTTCGAATCCTCTCGCCCCGACCAATGATGACCCCCCCAAGGGGATATCCTCAGGAGGCCACTGGCCGCATGTGGAAGTTTCTTTTGCTGGTTGCTTTGGCCATCTTCGGTTATTGGCGCTGGCGTCAACAACGACAAGCTCTTCGCAAAGCACATCGGTTGCACCCTGTTCAAGATCTCCATCGGTGTCCACAGTGTGCCTGTTATGTTGCTACAGATGATCAACGTAGTTCCTGCTTGCATGCCCATTGTCCCATGCGTAGAACATGACCGGAAAGCCGCTGCAAAACTTACCTGGCTGGCGTGCTGCCGCCCTGTTTCTGCTGATTCTGCTGGGGATGTCCGTGATTTTGTGGCGAGACATCGAGCTGCAATTCATTCAAGAACATCTGCTTCGCAATCAAGGGGCTATGCGTTACATTCAGGAGCGCCCATTGCCCGCACAACGGGGGGTTATTTATGCCAACAACGGCCAGGCCCTTGCCGTCAATGTCCCGGCAGTTACCATCTGGGCGGATCCCCGCATCTTTGACCAGTATCGTGCGCAATGGCCCGCAGTGGCAAAGGTCTTGGGTATCTCCGTTCCTGCGCTGGTCCAGCGGATCCATTCTGGTGGTGCGGACTTTGTATATCTGTTGCGCCAAGTTCATCCGCAATTGGGTAAGCAGCTGGAAAAACTTCGAGTTCCGGGGATTTATCTGGAGCAGACCAGTCGTAGCTACTATCCCTTGGGACCGGTGACTACCCCATTGCTGGGTCTTGTCCATTTGGATCATCAGGGTGCGGCTGGCTTGGAGCGGGGTTACAACTCCTGGCTGCAAGGGAAACCCGGCGAAGAAAAGGTCTTGGTGGATGGTCATGGGGAAATTTTGCGGGTTTTGCAGACCAAGCCTGCCCAAAATGGACATAATCTGCACCTGACGATTGATCCCCAAATACAATACTGGGCGTACATGACCCTGCGGGCCGCCCAGAAGCATTTTGGTGCGGAAAATGGCTCGGCAGTGGTCCTAAATGTGCATACCGGGCAGATTCTTGCCATGGTCAGTGTTCCTTCCTGTAATCCCAATGCTCGCGATGCCTGCACCGATCCTGCGGCGTATGGCAATAACGCCGTTCATCAGGCCTTTGAGCCTGGTTCCGTGATGAAACCCTTTGTGATTGCGGCTGCTTTGGCTACGGGAACAATCCAGCCCCAGGAACAATTTTCGGTTGCCCACTGCCTTCCTGTGGGCGGCTTTTGTATCCGTGATGATGTCGTTCACCAAACCCTGGATGTTGCCCATATCCTCAAATATTCCAGTGACATTGGTGCGGCAAAAATCGCCCTGCGAACTGCCCCGGATGCCATTTATGATATGTATCGCAAGGCTGGTTTCGGGACCACGCCGGATTTGGGCCTGGATAGTGCTACGGCTGGGGTTTTGCCTCCTCCAGCGACTTGGGACAAAGCCCGACACGCTACCATTGCGCTCGGTTATGGGGTATCGGTAACTACCTTGCAGTTGGCCGAGGCCTATGGAGCCATTGCCAATGATGGAGTCCACGTGCAACCGACCTTGATTCAAGGGCAGCAAAAGCCAGCAGAACGGATCATGAGCCCGGAAATTGCGGCCCATCTCCAGCACTGGTTAGAAGGCGTTTGTGCTGCCAATGGTACGGGTATCCTGGCGGCCATACCGGGTTATCGAGTGGCAGGCAAGACGGGCACGGCCAATCTCGCCAATGGCAAGGATGGTTTTCAAAAAAACAAGACCAACGCCACCTTTGTCGGCTTTGCCCCGGGTTTTGCTCCTGATCTGGTCATGGCGGTATCCTTGCGTGGCAGTACTCGCTATTGGAATTTTGGGGGGGTCGAATCGGCTCCCGTTTTTCGGGTTACCATGCACCATGCGCTCGAGGAGCTGGCAGTGGCTCCGCGCTGGTGCGGTGGCCATCCATGTTCCTCCAGTACTGCGCAAATTAGTGCCGCGCAAGCGGAAATCTGGGCAGAGGGAGGAGGTCAATGACGCGATTGGATCGCTGGGTTGCGGGGGTGCTTGGGGGCGGGGTTGCCGGTATTTTATTGGCAATTTTGTTGGCGGCATGGAACACCCATATTCCCGTCTCTCATCTGTATGTGGACGCTGCCGCTGGGCACCAGCTGCTCCATGAAGGTATTCCCGTACAGGCCGCCCCGGACTGGCCTGGGGCCTATCGAGTAAACGCCCGGGCAAGCAATGCCGCCTTTACCAGCCAGGCCAGGCTCTACTTCTCGCAAGGGCCCAGTGTACAAATTCCCCGCCGGGAGGTTCTGCTGTGGGTATATCGCTAAAGGACTGGCTGGGTTCCATCATCGCCATCGCCGGAGTATTACTGGCGGTATTGCTGCTCTTGTTGTGGAATGTCTTGCTCCTCATTCCGGGGTTGATTCTCGCCTATACCGTTGCTGGCGTGCCATGGGGCTGGCATGGGGTGATCCCGGACCCCGTCCATGCACCAGCTCCCTTGCAGTCTTTCTGGATGGCCCTTCTTGCGAGTTTTTCTCCCATCCTGGGAGATTACCTGTTGCTGCGCGTACTGGACTTACCCTGACGAAGCGGAGCCTATGCGCTCCTGCTCTTTGGCTGCCAGGAATTCCCAGCGTTCAAAAGCAAGCTGCAGTTGCTCGACGAGTCGCTGTGCCTCGGCCTGCAAGGCCAAAACTCGTTCTTTATCCTGATAATTGGCGGGATCTGCCAATGCCTCTGCCAGTTTTTGTTGTTCTTGCTCAAGTTCCTCGATCCGGTTAGGCAGCTGCTCCAATTCCATTCGTTCTCGAAAGCTAAGCCCCTTGGCTGTCCTTTTGCGCTCCGTGGGCGGGCTGGCAGGGTAATGATGCTCTTTTTCCTTTTGGGAATCCTTCCCCTGCCGGTCCAACCAGGCAAGGTAATCGTTGTGACCTCCGGCCAAATTGAGCCAGTTGCCTGCGTGCAGATGGACGATGCTTTGGGTTACGACATGGTCGAGAAATTCCCGATCATGGGAGACCAGGAGGACGGTGCCAGGAAAGCGTTGGAGCCGTTCCTCCAAGACCTCCAGGCTGTCCAGATCCAGGTCATTGGTGGGCTCGTCCAACACCAGGAGATTGGCCGGCTTGGCAAAGAGGCGTGCCAATAACAGTCGGGCGCGCTCCCCTCCCGACAAGGCCTTGACGGGACCTCTCGCCCGGTCTGGAGGGAAAAGAAATTCCTGGAGATACCCCAGCACATGGCGTCGTTCCCCATCCACCTCCAGGAAATCATTACCATCGGCGATGACATCCATGACTCGGCTCTCGGGATCCAGCTGTTGGCGCAACTGATCAAAATAGGCAATCTGCAAACGGGTACCCTGACGCACGCGTCCCTGTTCCGGTGAGATTTCGCCAAGGATCAGGCGCAGGAGGGTCGTTTTTCCCGAACCATTGGGGCCGATGACCCCCACTCGATCACCACGTTCGATGCGCGTGGAAAAGTTCTGGAGAATCTGCCGATCTCCAAAGCGCAGGCTGACCTTATCCAACTCGGCTACCAGCTTTCCCGAGCCTTCTGCCTCCTGGATACGGATTTGGCTCTGCTCCAGGCGGCCGATACGTTGTTGCCGTTCCTTGCGTAATGCCTCCAGGTGGCGCAAGCGACCCTGATTGCGTTTGGCGCGAGCCTTTACTCCCTGCCGCGCCCAAGCCTCCTCGCTGGCAAGTTCCTGATCCTGTCGCTCCCAAGCTGCCGTTTCGGCGGCCAGTTGCTCTTCCTTGCGTTGTAGATAGACGGAAAAGCGACCAGGGAAACTGCGTAAGTTCCCGCGATCCAATTCGATGATACGCGTACACAGATTTTCCAAAAAACGCCGGTCATGGGTAATGAAAAGTAAGGTTCCCCGAAAGCGACGCAACGTCCTTTCCAGTGTCTCGATTCCCTCCAGGTCCATGTGATTGGTGGGCTCATCCAAAAACAGCAATTGCGCATCGTGGAGCAAGGTCGAGGCCACGGCCAAGCGCTTTCGTTGCCCCCCTGAGAGTGTGGCGATGATGGCCTGCGCAGGAATAGCCAGCTGATCACAGAGGGCCTCTGCCCGAGCGCCTAGAGACCACTGTTCCTCTTCTGGAAGCAGCTGTTCGCCAACCCCTGGATCGGTGGAGAGGAGATAATCCAGGCAGGATAATTCCGTGGGAAGTTCCGGTTCCTGGGGAAGAAAGGCGCGACGAAGGGTAGGATCGATCCAAAGATTGCCACCGTCCAAAGGGTAGCGTCCGGCGAGTGCCGCCAAGAGGGTCGATTTTCCTTCTCCATTGCGACCAATGATGCCGATTTTTTCGCCCGCCTGGACCAATAAATCGGCTTCCTGCAGTAAAGCTCTTCCTCCCCACTCGATCTGCCCCTGCCGTAGCTGAATGGCCGTCACGGTACCCCTCCAGAAATGACCTACAGCTTAGGGAAGGGGCAGGGGAGTGGCAAGGGCAGTCGTTACCTATTGAACTAATCGAATGCTAAGTGGATAACGGTAGTCTTCACCGGAACTGGTTTTGATGGCAGCAATGAGGCAAAAGACAAAGTTGATAATCAGGATGATTGGAATAAGAAAAGCGCCGATGAGCAGGAAAGACAGAACGAGCGCACCCACAGAAGCAATGAGAATGGTAAGTTGAAAATTGAGGGCTTCTTTGAGTTGCTGCAGGAGCCAGGGACTTGCTTCCTCTTTTTTGAGCAGAAAAACAATCAACGCTGGTAGAAAACCAAAAAAGATACCACCGACATGAATCAAGGTGGCGAGATTTTTATCCTCTTTTTGTACGGCTTCGCTGGGGGACTGCACAGAGGTAGACTGGTCCATGGGTACGCTCCTTTAGGTGGTTGTAACTTTTTTATAATTATAAATTAAGAATCCCGTATAGAACAAGAGATGGGGCTTTTTGCACCACGCCCGTGGGGGTATGATGACACCATGGATAAGAATGGATTCTCCAATGCCCAGTGGGCTTTCCTGCGTGTTTTGGAGATCGCAGAAACGGTACCCGTACTCCCTCCAAAAAATCCTGGACTGCCCAGTGCGCAAGCTTTGCCTTCCCTAGTAGGGCCCCCAGCCATGCCCAAGGCAGACCTTCAGGCAACAGTCGAACTAGATCAGCTCTCTGGTGAGAATCAAGCCATGACCGCCGAGCAAACATCCCCTGCTCATGGAGCTGTTCCCTCCGAGGCGCACTTCGGACAGCAAGGGCGCATGATCCAAGAAATGGATTGGGGAGAGCTCACCCACAGTATTCATGCCTGCCGTGCCTGCTCCTTGGGAGAGACTCGCCAGCACGCCGTGGTTGGTGCCGGGACACCCGCTGGTCCCTGGTTATTCGTGGGGGAAGCCCCTGGTGCCGAAGAGGACCGCCGTGGCGAGGCCTTTGTCGGGCGAGGAGGACAACTGCTGGATGCCATGCTCCAGGCCATGGGTCTTTCTCGTCAGCAGAATGTCTATATTGCCAATGTTCTCAAGTGTCGTCCTCCCAATAATCGGGATCCCCTGGGGCCGGAGGTGAAAGCCTGCCTCCCTTTTTTGCAACGCCAGATCGCTCTGCTCCAGCCCAAGGTGATTGTGGCCCTGGGTCGTTTTGCCGCCCAGGGACTCCTCCAATCCCAGGAGCCCTTGGCTAACCTTCGTGGCAAGCCCCAGTTCTATGGTGAAATTCCCGTCATCGTGACCTACCATCCTGCCTATCTCTTGCGTAACCCCGTGGATAAGCGCAAGGCCTGGGTTGATCTTCAGTTGGCTCTGCGAACCTTTGCGCAACATTCCTCGCGTACCGCCGCTAGCGCCGTTGCCACAGAATAGCGGGGTCGCCAGTCCCACTCCCGTTGCCCCTTGCCAATGTCCACAATCAGGGGATATTCCAGGCCCAAGAGCCAACCCGGATCGCCAAGCAGGCGGGTAACGGGTCGGAGCAGCCGATGCATAGCGTGTAATTGCCTCGGGGTAATGGGTAATTGTCGCTGCCTGGGGATGGCAGACCAGGGAATGGGATCGGGTGCGGCCACATGGAAGATCCCGCGGGATTGCTTCTCCCAGGCCACCAGCAGTGCTGCCACGGCATCTTCCTCATGCAGACATTGCACTGGCAGGTCGGGATTGGGAAGACGAAGCCCAAGGGGAGAACAGGCAATGCCGTTGACCAAGGCTTGGGCCCTGGGGCCAACGATGGCGTGGAGACGCAGGCGGGCGATACCCAGATGAGGATAGAGCTTGCTCGCGATTTCCAGCAGATTTTCTACGGCGGCCTTATCCTCGGCATATGCAAAGCCTGGGGGGGGACGCAACGCTTGTTCTTCGGTAATGGGGATGGGGTTATCGGGCCAGGCCCCGTAAACGGATACGCTGCTGCTCACCAGGATATGGGCGACGCCGCTTCGGGCTGCTGTCTGCACCAAGCGCCAGGTGGCGGACCGATTGACCCCCGCCATTGCCCGGCGCCAGCTCCACTGGGGACCATAGCGAGGGCTTAAAACCACAAAGGCCAGATGAATGACACTCTGTACTCCTGGCAACCACTCCTCCCATGGAGCCAAGCGGAGATCCACTTGCCGCCAGGTTAGTCGGGGATGAACCAGAATGGCCGGTTGCTGATCTACGACCACGACCCTGGGCTGACTGGGGTGGGCAAGCAGGGCCGGCAAGAGTGCCCGACCCAGATGTCCGGCGCCGCCGGTTAGTAGGACTTGGGTCATGCCACCTGCGTCTTGGGCGCGTGCAGTGCGGGCAGTACCTCCTTTTTGAGTAATTCCAGAGAGCGACGGGTGACTGCCGAAGGGACCATCCCGGCGCCCACAGCAAGAAGTAAATGATCCACGCCAGCCCTGGCATAGCGGGCTAGCCCCTTGCGACATTCCTCGGGATTGCCGACCACCACCATCCCCATGCTTTCCAATAGCCGCAAATGTAAGCCCCGGCGCAGGAGCGGTTCCAGAAAGCCTAGGCGATGATAAAATTCATAACTTTCCCGCAACTGGGCGAGAACCGGACGGGTTTGCTCCAACAAGCGCTGATAATACCAGGTAAAACCCGTGGCCAAGCGGCGCGCCTCGGCACTATCCTCCAGGCAAAGACAGCCAATGGTCATGGCAAAACGAGGGTTGAAAGACGGCGTCCCCGCCCAGGGACTCCCCTGCACGGCCTGGCGATACGCCTTGAGGTCTTGTTTGATGAGGAACCAGGGTTTGAAAGGGCCACTCAAGACCCCAATACCTTCCTGGGCCGCCCAGCGGAAGGTTTGCGGACTGACGGCAGCTACCCAGAGCGGGGGATGGGGTTTTTGGAGGGGCTTGGGCAGGATATTGACCCGTTCCAAATGATAAATGGTGCCCGTATGATCCACGGGAGCACCTCCTGCCTTGCGCAGGATTTCCAGACCTTCCTGAAGATGAGCTCGACTTTGGGCCATTTGACTCCCAAAAATTGCGTATTCCCGAGGGGAAAAGCCACGGCCAAGACCCACCTCCAGTCGGCCATGACTGAGGATGTCAAGAGCCGCCACCCGTTCCGCCACCCGCACCGCGTGGTTGTAGGGTAGGGCAATGACGGCATGTCCTAGCCGCAGATTTTTGGTGCGCTGACTGGCAGCGGCCAGAAACAGTTCGGGAGCGCTGGAGTGGGAGTATTCTTCCATGAAATGATGTTCCACCAGCCAGGCCCCATGAAAGCCCAGGGAGTCGGCCAGGGCGAGCTCCTCCAGGGTTTCATGATATACTTGTTCCTCGGTACGGCCGAGGTGGGCTGGCACCGCGAGTTCATAAAAGAGATCCACTTGCATTGGGGAAACCTCCATGTCCCATCATACACCGCCACAGATCGCCGAGCGCTTGGAAATTGCCATCCTAACATCGGAACGTATGCGTCTGCATTGGATCGATGAGCGTGACGAGCTGCACTATTTCACCGAGGTCATTCCTCTGGAGTTGGCAGAGGGGAAGGATGCCGACTATCTTCTTTGCCGGGTTGTGGGGGAAGAGCAAGTGATTTCTGTCCGAGTGGATTTGATCCAGAACCTGCCGACCCCCGTGAAGTGACGCGGCAGTTCAATTCTCCATTTCCAGTCCCATGAGGGTCTTGCGATAATAGCGCAGCTCGTCGATGGATTCGCGAATGTCGCTCAAGGCTTCGTGGCGTTCGGACTTGGGAAATTTGGGCAAGGCCGGATACCAGCGATGGGCCAGCTCCTTCAAAGTGGAGACATCGATGAGCCGATAATGGAAAAAACGCTCCAATCGCGGCATCCATTGCGCCAGGAAACGCCGATCCTGACAGACACTATTGCCACAGAGGGGGGAAGTGCCTGGCAGGACATGAGCTTGCAGAAAATCCAGCGTTTGACTCTCGACGGCGACTACGTCCAGGCGACTTTCGCGAACCCGTTGCAATAGGCCTGAAGCGTTGTGGGTTCGCTGATTCCAGTCATCCATGGTGGTCAAGACCCCTTCTGCTTGGTGAATAGCCAAAACAGGACCCTCGCAGACAATATGGAGATCGTTATCGGTGATCACGCTGGCGATTTCCAAAATTCTATCGCGATCGGGATGCAGCCCGGTCATCTCCAGGTCGATCCAGACCAGACGTTGGGATTTGAGGTCGCTTGCTGTCAATGGTTCCGTCCTTGCAAGATCAGCATCTGAAAATTACGAAATTGCTACAAAAGTTCTTCCATTTGAGCGCAGATACATGCTGCTTACCAAGAAGTGTTCTACTGGATGGCAAGCACCTAGCCAAGGACCTTGGGCTTGGGACCTGCTCGGCAATCTGCCTGTGTCTCGTAATTTTTACTATGGTAACATGTTTCTAAGGACGACAAAAAAAGACGGGCAAGGTGCCCGTCCAATAGCCGCAAAACAACCGCTACAAACTTGCGCAGACTTCCGATCTGGGTCGGGTATCTGCGGTAATCCATGCGCTCCATCACCACCTGGGGTCTGGGTACCGCCCTTGATCAGAATGATGGACGGTAATTGTTTCCAGAATATTTCCGGTAGTAGGGTTGCGATTTTCTGCTTGCGCAGGGATAAAAAAAGACGGGCAGGGTGCCCGTCCAATAGCCGCAAAACAACCGCTACAAACCTGCGCAGACTTCCGATCTGGGTCGGGTATCTGCGGTAATCCATGCGCTCCATCACCACCTGGGGGTCTGGGTACCACCCTTGAAGAGCATGATGAACGGAAATTGTTTCTAGAATATTTCCGGTAGTAAGGTTCAACTTTGGCAAGAGTTCCGCTGCTTTCTCGATGCAAACCGTAATCCTCGGTTCCAACTGTGGATTTTGCCGATGGAATATTTCACAATCATTTCCGGAAACCATGGCCGGAAACCATCCTATGGCAGTCGTCCTGATTGTTGATGATGATGTACGACTCTCCCAGATGCTGAAGAGTTTTTTGGAAAAAGAGGGTTTTGGCGTAGATCTGGCCGGGAACGGCAGAGAGATGTGGGATCGACTGCGCGTTGGGAGCGTTGATCTCATCGTCCTGGACTGGATGTTGCCTGGTGGTCAAGATGGTATTTCCCTGGTTCGGGAATTGCGCGCCAAAAAGGGTCCGCCCATCTTGATGTTGTCGGCTCGGGGAGAAGATGAGGATCGAATTGCCGGGCTCGAAAATGGGGTGGATGATTACTTACCCAAACCGTTCAATGCCCGCGAGCTGTTGGCACGGCTACGGGCCTTGCTGCGCAGACAAGGGCAGGAGGAGCATACGGCGCAACTACGCTTTGGGCCATTTCGCCTGGATATGGCAGCGCGCAGACTCTACGCCAATGGGCAGGAGCGGGAGCTCAATCCAGCGGAAATGGAACTGCTGATGGTCTTTGCCCAACGTCCGCGTCGGGTTCTGAGTCGGGACACCCTATTGCAGATTTTGGGCGGTGAGGACGATGGTCGTTTTGACCGGAGCATTGATGTGCGCGTCACCCGCCTGCGCAAGATCATCGAGGATAACCCCCGTCAGCCCCGCTTCTTGCTGACGGAACGGGGGATTGGCTACCGTTTCGAGCCGACTCAGACGGATTCGTAGCCAAGATCTTTGCCAGTGATGGCATGTTGCCAGTAGAGCTGACCCTGGGCCCCTTTGCAGCTTACCAGCAGCTGACGATCCTTCCCCTGACCGCGAAAGTCCAGGCGGACATAGTTCCGTTCTTCTACCAGCGTCTGGGGTACGCGGTAGGGATTCTTGTCCCCCCTGGCCGGGCTGGAATTCAGTGGGGAACTGGTGATTTCCCATAGGGGATAATCCTGTTTGCCATTATAGCGGGGGCGTGGGCGGCGCATGAGCTCGGAAATGTGTCGATCGCCGGAAAGGAAGATTACCCCAGGAATATGGTTGTCCTGAAGCCAGCTCAGAAATTCCTGCCGTTCCTCTGGATAGTGGTTCCAGCCTTCGTAGGCATCGTCGTCGTTGAGCATCTGGCCACCCGCAGCGATGATCTTGAAGCGGGCGTGGGAGTCCAGGAGGGCGTTTTTGAGCCAATCCAACTGGGCCTTGCCAAACTGGACCTTATGGGTGCTCAGGAGGGCTGCGTCAGCGTCTCGATACCAACGGTCATCCAAAAGGAAAAAATCGGCGTCGTACAGGGAAAACTGGGTGAAGATGCCAGGAATACCGGGTAGACCATAGGTAGGATTATTCCAGTAGTGCTGGAACAGAGAAAGCGCCTGCCCTTTGAAGACAAAACTACTATCACTGTCGTTGGGACCGTAATCGTGATCATCCCAGATGGCGACCTGGGCAGTACTGCGGAGAAATTGTTGTAACGGGGCAAAGGACCGATCGGACCAGTAGCGCAGGGCCATGCCTTCCGGGCTACTGAGATCTCCCTCCCGAAAATACAAATTATCGCCCAGCCAGACCATGAGATCGGCCTGTTCGGCGGTCATGGGTTGATAGATCTCGTAGCCGCCGCCATAGGGTTTGCCGGGGCGGTCGTACAGGGGATCGTTGATGTATGCACAGGAGCCGGTGAGGACACTGAAATCCGGGGGCGGGCTGCGCCAGCGCCAGAGGACCGGAGTTTTGACCCGGATGGTGGCTTGCGGAAGCTCCCGACCGTCGATTATGGGAGTAACCTGGTACTCCTGCCCGGGAGTGAGATCATCCAGGGTGATTTGGGCTGTGTACCAGGTGCTGGCACGGGTATCCATGGCCTCACTGCGCCGGGCGCTACCCTGGCGGTCCCGAAAAAGCAGTTGAACCCGAGCCGGGCCACGGCTTTGCAACCAGATCCGGGCCGAGCGTTCGGCCGGGTAGCCCGCCATGGGACCGGCGTGCAGTGGGCCCATGGCCCGATTCTCCGACCAGGCCAAGCCAGGCAAGAGCAGACCGACGGCGCCAAGAGTACAACTCGTCTGGAGAAATTCCCGACGCTGGATGTGACGAATCATAAACGCTCCCTAATAATGAATTTACCTAATTATCACGCAACACAAATTCCACCCAAACTTCCAATTGGTAAACCTTCCCTTGCAGTTCCTTGGGTACGGGAGGCAGTTGGGCCTCCCGTACTGCCGCCAGGGCTGCGGGATTGAAGTAGTCCAGATTGTCTTTGCGCAAGATCCGTGGATCCGTGATCCGGCCATTGGCCAGGGTAAAGGCCACCAAAACCCGTCCGCCCTGACCCAACATCCGTGCAGCCTCGGGAAAATGTACCGCTGCTTGAATGGCACCTTTGACCTGCGCCAGATAATCGGCCTTTACGGCAGGATTGACGGGAGCAGGGGTTGGCGGTTCCGGTTCCCTGGGCGGTGGGGGCGGTGCCTGGACGGGACTGGGCAGAGGGCTCGGCGGGGTAAGCTCTTTGACGGGGACCGGCGTCGGTCTGGGGGTAGGTCGTGGGCTAGGATGGGGTACTGGTTTCTGGATCGGTTTGACCACCGGTTTGGGGGTGGGTTTGGGCACCGGTTTGGGGGCAGGAGGAGTGGGCTTCGGGAGCGTCTCCTGGACCAATTGTAGCTGCAGGGGAGGAAGGGCGGGCGGGGGTGGAGTTTGCGCTTGGCCCATCTCCCAATAGAGCCCGGCGATGAGCAGGATTTCTACCCCCACGGCCAGCAAAATGGCAAGTTTATCCTGCCGTTGTGGCTGCGCCCCGGCAAGAAGGGTAGAGATGGTTCGAAGATCGGTTGCCATACTTACTGGGTACTCTTGGCGGCTAGACCGATGGCGCTTACGCCGGCACTGCGACAGGCATCCATGACCTTGACCAGGGCCTGGATATCGGCAGTCTTGTCGGCGGCAATGGTGACCTGGGTTTGCTCTGGGTCATGGGCCCGTAAATAGGCCTCCAGTTCTGTGAGGCTCAAGGGATGATTCTCCATTTCCACGTGGCCATCGGCATAGAGATTGACGACCACTTTGGGTTTGGGCAGGGTCTGGGCGGTGCTGGAGCCGGGCATATTGGCCGGGAGACCCTTGTCGGGAATCATGTGGATGGTAACCATGATAAAAAAGATCAGCAGAAAGAGCATGATGTCGATCATGGGGATGATCTCGACCCGACCTTTCTTGGCTTGCAGGTATTGCATGGAATTCTCCTTCAATCGTGATCCGGGGTGTCAATGGCCCCTGCGGTGTCCAGGCGCAGATGCTCGGGATAGGGCGTGCCCATGATTCCTTCCCAGAGGATCCGGTTATACTTTTGGGTATCGATGTGGTCTTCGACGTGAAAGTCCATCCCCTTGGTTTTTTCTGCCCAGTATTGGGCATCGTGACGGGGCTGGGCGACTGTGGCGATCTTCCCGCAACTGCGTTGGGCAATCGCATCCCAGAATTGGCCGCCAGGGATGGCCCAGAGATCGATCCGCTGCCCGGTAGGCAAGATTTGCGCCGCCTTGCTACCCTGTTCCAGACGCGGGGCTTGCTGGTCGGGCACTGTCCGGACGGCTGCCAAATCTTGCCCCAACGCCAGGTTGCTGCCCAGGGCCAGGGTGATCGTCAATGATAAGCAAATTCTTTGTACGTTTCTTGCTACAGGATGATGATATCCCTTGCGCTTTGACATGAGCCGGGATGTTGGGAATTTTTGGGGAGAATCCGAAGACATTTCTGCGTTGAACCTTGGGAAATGGGTGGGCAAATTAAGGAAATTCTCTGGCCGTCGGGTAAAGCTAGGGTATCCAAAAGGTATTCTTATCCTATTTGCGCAGGCTGCCCAACAGAAGCGACTGCGCACAGGGTTTTTG
>JABEBX010016229.1_pt1 | contig 45374 bp, 46 predicted proteins | sample 7245971 | NCBI WGS metagenome assembly JABEBX01 (sample SAMN14506365, study PRJNA622280) | hot springs metagenome | biome: hot spring [ENVO:00000051]|acidic hot spring [ENVO:00002120]; feature: spring [ENVO:00000027]|sediment [ENVO:00002007]; material: sediment environment [ENVO:01001048]... | reverse complement strand
CCGTTTTCCGTCCGGCTTTTGCACTACCGGGATAAAGGCCCCGGCCTTTTTCATGCCACTGAGGAATCGTTTTTGCCCGTCTGGCCGGATGTACTGCAAGCCCCGCAGGTATCCCGGGAAATCCACTACAGGCAGAACCAAGGCGTCCCCACGGTGCCGGGCAATGCCGGGCTCTAAGCCTTTTCTGCGAAGGTATTCGTGGTTTGGGCTGGCGGGCTTGGCATGCTTCCAGACCCAGACACCACGTTTGGCGGCTTCCCGGTATTGGGCTTCCTGTTCAGCCTGGGCGCGGCGGCGGTCGGCCTCGAAGCGTTGCTGCAAGACTCGGAGTTCGGGGACGCTGAGGGTCCGGCTACGCTTGGCGCACCAATTCACGCGTGCCCCGCTTTTCCAGCTGCAACCAGCGCCAGATGCGGGTGGGTCGAGATGCAGGACGTGCCAGCCGTTGCGGGTGCCCGGTCTGTCGCCCTCGATGTGATGACGATGCAGACGCCCATCTGCCACCAGTTCCTTGGCGCTGGCTGGTGCCACACCAGCGACTTGGAGAGCACCGAAAAAATCGGTGACGCTCATTGGGCACCCCCTTTCCCGTGGCGCCGGGCAATCCGGGGGCGGCCTCTTTCCCTGGGAAGGGAATCGTCGGTCTGTCTAGGAGGATTTAACGCGTAATCGAGGTGTTGTTGTGTGAATCGCGGCCCGAAGGCGGTTTGGACCGGGGCGGGAAACTGGCCCGCACTCACTCTGTTGCGGAGGGTTTGGGGTGCTATGCCAAAAAGGTCGGAAAATGCGGAGTAGGTATATAACCGTCGGGGCGGTTCGCCATCTCCATCGGCACCATCGTCGTCAGTCGATTTGCTACCCGACTTGCTACGCGTCGCGGGGGCTGCTCCGGCTTGCCGACCCTGACTGCGACGCCCTTCGGTAACGCTCTGGGAGTGGGCGAGAGCAGCTTTTAGATTCCCGACTGCTCCCAATTCCGCATAGGGTGAACGCCTGCTTACCGTGCGAATGGCCGACCGGCAGCGACCAAAAAACTGGGCTGCATCTCGCGAGGACGAGATGTCCAAGGCATCCGCAGTGGCGATGATTGCCTTGCCGACGGGGTGCTGTGCGATGCCGAGCCATTTTGCGATATCCGCGAGAATGCCTGTGATGCAAGCGGAGCCCACAGATAGGACGGCAATCCCTGTTAGCAGCATCGTGCCTAGCGCAAGTGCGCACGCTCCATCCGGAGTCAGCCATGCCCTAAGGTTGACAAATTGCGCTGCGATCCAGACGTTTGGCACAGAAATATAAGCTATCAAGGCCAACCACCACAGCCAGTCTCGCATCTGGCGCCGCACATCCAAGAAAGTATTGCTTCTCTGATTAGGCTTCCGCATATCTCAAACCCTCCATGCTCGTGAGTCTGACCTACTCTGTGGCGCTGACCACTACCAAACCATAATTCGCGTTCCTGACTTAGTCAAGACAAAACCATATCATATGGTGCTAACTTTCTGTTTGTAACACAAGATATGGTATACCACGAGAATCATTGGCGCGACACCTAGAGAAGGATTAATCGGTATTTATTGGGATATTCCAGGATAGATAACCTTCTAACTAGTTGATAAATATATAGTCCAGAAGAGCAAGAAACAGCGAATTGGGAGATAGAATCTAATAATTGCATTCTTGCTGCAACGGTCTCCACCGCGTCCTTCTTGATTTTCCAAAATTGGAAAACAATTATAACGTACTGATTTTTAATAAGTTCGTACTGCCAGATGCGGTCTTGTATCCATGCGGCAAAGACCTTGCCCACTTCCAGAAACTGATGCAGGTCGCGGGCGTTCTGTACGGTCTCTCCGTTTAGCGGCCTTGGATAAAGGTGAGCAAGAATAACGCATGTCGCCAGTTACAGCGTAACCATCTATACTATAGCTACAGTGTAATCATAAGGGGTGCTGACATGGGCATGAGCAACGCGGAAAAGCAACGGCGGTACAGGGAACGGGCGCTCAGAGACCCGGATGGTCTCCTGCTGACCCGCCTGCAAGTTCTGATCGGGCCGGGGACGGCGGGCGACCTGGAGCGGATTGTCGGCGCAACCGGCTGGACAAAACGACAGGTGATCGAGCAAGCCCTCAAACTGCTGGCCAGCAAGGTGGTTAGAGCGTAACCGTGGTGGCTGGCGCGAATGAGATCTGTCACGTAACGCCGCACGACGACCCACCGCGCCCCAGTAGTAGTGTCAGTCAGTCAGTTCCAGGCGCCGCTCAATCCGGTCCAATCGCTCCCGGATGCGGTCAATGGTGTGCCTGTCATGAATGATTTCCGCGTAATTGCCCGATTCATCTCTGGCGATCCGGGTAAGCCCTGTCTCTATGCCGCCGAGACGTGCCATGATCTCGTGGTCGCGCTCGCGGGCTGCGTCCAGTTCCGCGCGAATCTTCCTGAGTTGCTCTAACACCAGATTATCTTCCGCCATATCTGATCCCCTTTGCAGCCTTGAAAGATTATGGATGGCACGACCGAAAAAGGGCAATATACCTTATTGCCCATCGCCGGGGCTTGTTGGCCCATTTGTAGACAATCCAAGCGCCATGGATTTTGCCGGTGGCGGGCAGGTGTTGAGGGCAACCAGACCACATCATTAAGTCAGTGCGCGTGCCTGGACTTGTCCTCGCCTGAAGTCTTGCGGCCATGCAGCGCAGCGATGCCCAAGGCCACAAGTCCATAAAGAACCACCGCTCCCATACCGATGAATGCCGCCGTAGTCATGCTCATTGGTTAGCCCTCATCATCTTCCATTGCCAATAATAGGTTTGCGATAGCCTGACAGGTGATCCACCAGAGAAAGGCCGCCAGCAAAACCGCCGGTGCTTTCATGGAGTATCCCAGCAAACCCAACCCAATACCACCATAGGTGGACGCCTTCTTGAGTTCATCTGCGATGGACACCCGAACCACTTTATTAAAGCGTAGCTTCATCGTGGTCTTACCCTAGCAGCTTCGCCAGATCCTCGGCTCTTAGATGAGTATAGCGTTTCAACATTTGCAAGGTCTTGTGACCCGTGATGGCCGCCACCTGCATATGATTCAGGCCCTTCTCAACTAGGCGGCTGGTGGCCTCGTGGCGCAGATCATGAAACCGCAGCCCCTTGATACCGGCGCGGCGGCAAGCGGCAGCGAACGAATGAGATATGTCGACGCCACCGAACACTCGCCCGCTGATGTTTCGCGGCAGGTGTTTCAAGATATCCACCGCATGGGTGGATAGCGGCACAGTGCGATCCTCGCCGTTTTTCGTATCGATCAGCCGCGCAGTCCGGTGTTGGAGGTCTACGTTCTCCCAGCGCAGCGCCAACAGTTCCCCCCGCCGCATGGCGGTTTCCAGCGCGAAACGGACCACGGGGCGGAGCTTATCCCCACATTCGGCCAGCAAACGAATTTCTTCTCCAGGTAGAAGCCGCCGATCCCTCCCCTTGGCGGCGCTGGGCTTTTTGACCGCCAAAACCGGATTGACCAACCCCTCCATGCGCCACTCACGCGATGCCACAGTGTACAAATTGGAGATGATAGCGAGTTCAAGCCGCACAGCGCTAGCCGACAACCCCACCGCCAGCCTTCTGTCGCGGTATTCGGCAAGATCAGCGCCACGGATCGCGGACAGCAACAGTTTGGCGATCTTGTCCTTCTTCAGTGTGCCGATCCGGTACAGTTCAACCTTGCCGGACTTTTTCAGGGGGGACACTTCCCGGCCATAGCGATCAAGCGCCTCAGCTAGAGTGGTGCGTTCAGCCTCTGAACCGTCGCGCCAAATGCCGCGCTCCATCTCGGATTCAGTTTTGCGCGCCCATGCCTCCGCATCCCGCTTGGCGCGGAATGTCCGTGTTTGAGACGGAAACCCCTTTTTTCGGACGATGGCCTGCCAGCCGGCTGGAACCTAAATCCAGTGCGTCTACCAATTCCGCCACTCTCGCAACTCAGGTATCTTAGCTGGAGACGGTCCGTAGGACAAACCGGGAGGTCGTTATGGCAAAATCGCCCACACGAATGCGCCGCTTACTGGCGATGGAGGCGGCACGGATCATGGTGGAAGATGCGGTGAGTGATTACCGCATGGCCAAAGAAAAAGCCGCCCGGCATATGGGTATGACGGCCCAGCAATATTGGCCAAGCAATACGGAAATTCATCAAGAATTGCAGGCCAGGCTGCAGCTGTTTCATGGGCAAACCCAGCCCAGGGTATTGCGCAGACTGCGCCAAACGGCCTTGGCAGCAATGGAATGGCTCCAAGAGTTTCAGCCGCGCCTGGTGGGTGCGGTCCTCGAGGGGGATGCTACGGAACATAGCAAGATCACCCTTCACCTCTTTGCCGACACCCCCGAAAGCGTAATGTTCTATCTCCTGGATCAGGAAATTCCCTTTACCGAGGATTGGCAACGGCTTCGCTATGCGGAGGGTCCCGCAATGGACTATCCGCTCTTTGTGCTGGATTTTCAGGAGGTGCCTTTGCGTTTGGTAGTTTTTTCCCCCGATGAGGATCGCCGCAGTCCCGCCTCACCACGGGATGGGAAACCCCTACGGCGGGCCAGCGCCACGCAATTAGGCAAGCTTTTGGCGGCTGAGCCCGATTATTCCTGAGGTTGGGGAAGAATGCTGTCTTCCTTGGGGCGGAGGTGTTGCCAGCTTACCAACAACAAAGCGGCAACAATTCCCATCATCCCCACGGTTTCCCAATGATCGGGTTGTTCTCCCAGTTGCCACCAGGCGGCAATCACGCCAATGATGGGAGCGAGCAAGGTGGCGATTCCAGCTACTCCGGAAGGCAAATTGCGTAGCGCATAGAGCCACAATACATAGGCCAGTGCCGTCCCGGGTATGACGTTATAGGCCAGGGCAAGAACAAAAAGATGGGTCCACCGCACCTGCCAACCCTCCAGACCAAGAGCGAGGGCAATCAACACAAGTCCACCGATGAGGGCCTGCCAAAAAGTGGCATTGATCAGATCCTGGCCGGGAGGGGCAAAGCGTTTGTGCCAGACGGCCGAAGCGGCCCAAGAGAAGCCCGAAACAATAGCGAAAAAAGCTCCATACCAGGAGCCACCAGCGGCTTTCCATGGTTCTAGAACGGCGAGAAGCCCCAAAATTGCCAGGAGCAGCGCGGGTTTTTGGAGCCCATGGAGCCGTTCCCCCAAAAAAGGCCACGCCAACAGCATCAGCCAGATGGGCATCATATACACCAGAATGGCTGTTTTACCAGCGCCGGCGTAGTGCAGGGCCAGCATACTCCCCCCTACGAAAAAGGTACTTTGCAAGAGAGCATAGGGCACAATATAGTGCCATGGGGGAATCTGTAGACTTCGGCGCAAGACGAGCAATAGCCCAAAAAGAATGGGGGCACTAAGCAGGATCCGCAGGGCAGCAAAGAGTAAAGGGGAGCAATCAGCCACCCCCAGCTTCATGACCACCCAGTTATACCCCCAAATCAAGGCAAGCAAAAAGATCGCTGCAAAGGGAAGGGCGGAGCTGCGGGAAGACATAGGGTATTTTCCAATGAAAACAAGAGACCAGAGCCTGACTCTGGCCTGCGGCAAATGTTAGTGGGTAGGCCTTGCGCGTTCGTACTGTGGTGGCCAAGGAAAATCCACTCCCAAGGCCTGTGCAGCCTGCAGGGGCCAATAGGGATTGCGCAGCAGTTCCCGCGCCAAGGCAATGCCATCGGCCTGACCGGTTAGCAGGATTTGCTCGGCTTGCAAAGGATGGCTTATCAATCCTACTGCCACAGTCGGAATCTGGACTTCTTGGCGGATGCGGGCGGCAAAGGGAACCTGGAAGCCGGGACCGGCCGGAATGGGGGCATCGGGGGTCATGCCGCCGCTGCTACAGTCAATGACATCGATGCCCAATTTCTGGAGTTCTCGAGCCAAAACCAGGGATTGCTCCAGATCCCAGCCACCAGCAACCCAGTCCGTAGCCGAGATGCGAACCCAGAGCGGAAGCTCTGCCGGCCATTGGGCGCGAACGGCGGCAGCAACTTCCAGGGGAAAGCGCAGGCGATTTTCCAAGGAAGCACCGTAGGCGTCCTGGCGCTGGTTACTAATGGGGGAGAGAAAACTGTGGAGCAGATAGCCGTGGGCCATGTGCAGTTCCAGGACACGAAAGCCCGCTTGTTCTGCACGCTTGGCGGCGGCAACGAAGTCATCACGAACCCGCTGGAGGTCGTCCAGACTCATTTCTTTGGGAGGGGTATGACTGGAGCTGAAGGGAAGGGGGCTGGGGCCGATGGGTTGCCAGCCACGTTCACTTTCGGGAGGTAGTGGTGCGCCGCCGAGAAAGGGGGCAGCGGTAGAGGCTTTGCGACCTGCATGGGCAATCTGGATCGCAGCAACGGCCCCATGCTGGTGCAGAAATTGAACAATGGGGCGCAAGGCGTGGGCCTGTTGCTCCGTCCAAATCCCTAGATCATCGGGAGAGATTCTTCCTTCGGGAGAAACCGCCGCGGCCTCGACCATCACCAGCCCGGCACCACCGACGGCGCGACTGCCCAAGTGGACGAGGTGCCAGTTGCCGGCAACGCCATCGGGGGTGGAATACTGACACATGGGGGACATGATGATGCGATTACGCAGGGTCACACCACGCATTTGCCATGGCTGAAACAGGAGCTTGCTCACCCTTGTCCTCCCAGATAATGCGCAAACCATTGCTGGGTCATCTCCCAAGCCTCTTTGGCAGCTTGTGGGTGATAACTGTCGCGTCGGTCACTGAAAAAGCCATGGGGGGCACCCGGGAAAACACTCAGCGTATAGCGTTTGCCGGCAGAACTGAGAGCTTCGACAATGCGGGCGTGTTCGTCGGGAGCAATGGAATGGTCCTTACTTCCATAGTGCAGCAGGAGGGGAGCCTGCATGGCAGGAATTTGATCCAATAACGGCGGACGGCCTGCCGGATCGGACTTGGGTGCAATCCCACCGCCATAGAAGGCAACTGCACAGGCCACGTCAGGAGCCAAGGCGGCATTGGCCAAAAAGGTGTAGCGCCCGCCCATGCAAAAACCGAGCACCCCAAAGGTGCCCTGGGCAATTTCCGCACGCTGCCGCAGGGACGAAAGCGTGGCACGGGCTTCGCTCATTACCTGCTCATCGCGCAGGGTACGAAGGTGGCCAATGGCGTTATCGAAATCTTGGTAATCGTAGACCTTGCCGTGGTAGATGTCGGGGATGACGGCGGCATATCCTTCCCGTGCAAGTCGATGGGCGAGATCCTGAAAATGTTCATTGACGCCAAAGGCTTCAATGAAGACCATCACCAAGGGGAACGGACCCTTCCCTTCTGGGTGGGCAAGATAGGCACGAAGTTCGGGGGTGACAGAGAACCACTCGGAATGTACAGATGTCATGTTGCACTCCTGGAGGGATAAATTCGTCAATAAGGGTACCGACCAATCGGTATCTTGGCAAGGAGGGAACTCGTGGCCTCTTAGGGAGCGAGGCTACGGATATAACTTTGCAGTTGCCTGAGGCAATTCTGATAGCTGGAAAGAGATTGGGCGTTTTTCCCCAAGCCCACACACCCTTCTACCGCCGCAATGATGAACAAGGCGGCTTCCGTAGGAAGAATATCAGCGCGAACCAGATTGCTGGCCTGACCTTTCCTCAGTGCTTCGGCGATGGTAGCAATCCAGCGGTCCAAGATTCGTTGCAGTCCCTGGCGAAAATTTTCATCCAGTGGACTCATTTCTTGCATAAGATTATTGAGAGGACACCCGTAGCGAATGACCCGTTCATCGGCTGCCTCAATTTTTTCGTCGAGCAACTGGATGAGCCCATCAAGGGGATTTTTGGCTTGCTGCAGAGGAGTAAACCAGCGCTCAGCCAGTTGTGGACCAATGACGTCCTCCACCACGGCCAGACCAAGATCCTGCTTGGTACCAAAGTGGTGATATAGTGCGCCCTTGCTTACCGAAGTCTTGGCTAAAATGCGGTCAAGGCTTGCGGCCTGGAAACCGCTTTCCAAGATCTCCGCGTAGGCGGCCTGCAGCAGGTCTCCCCGAGTTTGTTCGGGATTTCGGACCTTACGAACGGTTATAGTGCTCATGATGTATTATTTAATACCTACCAATCGGTATTTTGTCAATCTGGGCAGGAGGTTTGTATCCTGGAGATATTTGATAGTCATTGCCATCTGGACGAAGAGGTTTTTCAGCCAGACCTGGATGTCATCCTGCACCGGGCCCAGGAGCAGGGCGTACAGGGATTTCTGGTACCTGGGTATTCTCCCCAGTACTGGCCACGACTGCAACAGTTGCAACGGGTTTGGCCGGATCGTGTTTGGTTGGCCTATGGAATTCACCCCTGCTATGTATCCGAGATGCAAGGGGAGGATACCTGGTCTAGCCTGGCGAGTTATTTGGCCGAAGCGGTGGCGGTCGGAGAAGTGGGGCTGGACCGAGGGCTTTCCGCGCCGCCTTTGTCCGCCCAGTATCCGGTGCTCGAGCGGCAACTGAACTTGGCCCTTGCCCTGGGACTGCCGGTGGTCTTGCATGCCCGCCAGAGCACCGAGGAGCTACTTCAGTTTCTTCGACCCTGGCGGGGACTGCGGGGGGTCTTCCATAGTTTTTCTGGCAGTCGCGAGCAAGCCCACCAGGTGTTGGATCTGGGATTTCATCTGGGAATTGGTGGAAGCATCACCTATCCCCGTGCCCGTCGCTTGCGCGAGCTGGTTCGCACCCTTCCTGCAGCATCGTTACTGCTGGAAACCGATGCCCCCTGGCAAAGCCCGTATGCTCATCGTGGGCAGCGTAATGAGCCTGGTTTTTTATCCGAAATCCTGCAGGCTCTGGCGGACTTGCGCGACGAAGATCCCAGGAATCTGGCAGGACAATGTAGCGCCAACGCTCGGAAGCTTTTTTTCCATAGGAAGGTAAACCCATGAGAGAATTTCCCTTGCTTCGTACGCAGATTCTGTTGGGAGAAGATGCCCTTGAGGTGCTATCCCGAAGTCATGTGGTCATTGCCGGCTTGGGGGGGGTGGGGGGCTATGTGGCCGAAAATCTGGCCCGCGCGGGCCTTGGCCGACTGAGCCTGATTGACCATGATCGGGTAGGACTTAGCAATCTCAATCGACAGCTGCTTGCGCTGTACTCGACCTTGGGAAGGCCGAAGGTCGAGGTCATGGCCGAACGCATCGCCGATATGGCGCCCCAATGCCAAGTGGATGTCTTGCAGGAATTCATTGGTGCAGAAAATGCTCCTAGCCTGTTGGGGCGATTGGGTGCTCCCATCCTGGCAGATTGCATTGATTCCATTGCGTGTAAGGCCCTATTGATCCAGGCTGCCCAGGATCGCGGCATGCGCATTTTCTCTAGCATGGGGGCCGGCAATCGTTTGGACCCCGCCCAAGTCCGTGTGGCCAAACTTAACCAGACCGAAGGGTGTCCTTTGGCTCGCGAGCTGCGTGCCCGATTACGGCAGGCTGGCGCCTCCTTGGATCTCTGGGCGATATTCTCCAGGGAACAGCCACGACCCACGGCTCCTCCTGCAGTGCCCGATTGCGGTCCCCAGGGGCGGGCAAAAACTGTCAACGGGACCATTTCCTATATGCCCGCTTTTTTTGGCGTGTGGTTGGCTGGTGCAATAGTGCAGAGTTTGCTTGCAGAACCGTCAGAATCAGCTATATAAAATCCATGCCGGTCGTTTTGCCTGTAATTAAGATTATTAAACTATTCTGATGCTGGAGGCGTTGATGGCTCCCAAGTTCCTGAGTACTGAGTGGATTCGTCTGGTGGGTAAGCAATGGGATAACCACCCAGAGATCCAAAAGGATTTGAAAAATTTCAACGCCACCTGGGAGTATTACATCGAGGATCGTCCTGACATTACGCATGTCATGCTTTTTTGCAAGGCCGGGAAAGTGATCTATGCCGGCCCTTCCGATGGACGGCGACGGGATTTTATCATGGGTGCGACTCTGGATAACTGGAAAAAAATCCTCCGTGGTGAGTTGAGCGGAAAATCGGCATTGTTGACCAGAAAATTGAAATTCCAGGGCTCCATGATGACTGCCATGAAATATATGACACCATTCAATATCCATTTGAGTATATTGGGTGAAATTCCGGTGGATTTTGATATCTGAATGATACAATAAAGAGAGCTTCCCGATCGTGGAAAAAGAACTATATCATTTTACTGTCGACCCCAATTATTCTGGAAAAAATCTCCCAGGATGGTTTTTGTTCAACACCTATTTGCAGCGACAATTGGGTTTGGCTTTTCATTTTACCCCCTTTGATGATTTTGCGAAATGTCGACAAGCAGTACTTGCCGGAGAAGTGGATCTGGTGTACGCCAATCCCTTTGATTGGGTGCAATATGTGGAAAAGGCTGGTTTTCATCCGATCGCCAAGGCCAAAGACCATTACGATGAGGTCTATCTCTGCACCGCACAACGTTCCGCCATCCGCAGCATAGAGGACTTGCCGGCACGGATACGCATCGCCTCAGCCAGTCCCGAGACCCTCGTCCATATGGTAGGCCTGTTCCAACTGGATAAGGCAGAGATCGACAGGGCTCGCCTGGAATTTGTGTTTACGGGCAGTTATCAGTCAGCGCTCAAGACCTTGCTGCAAGGGAATGTCGATTTGGCATTCGTCTTTAATGAAGTTTATGATGCCGCCAGCCGGATTACCCAAGATGCCTTGCGAATCATTTCCGCTTCCGCCGATGCCTTTGCCTTTCATGCCTTTTGTCATTCGCCTCGTTTGGAAGAGACCAGTGCCAAGCTCTGCGGGGTTCTTTGTCAGATGGGCAAAGATCCGCGCAGTGCACAGTTGCTGCAGGATGTTGGTTTCGCGGGCTTTGCTGCTGTCACTCCAGAGGAAGTTGCCTGTTTGACCACCCTCGCCCAGGAATACATTGACGGCCACGAGGCTATCGATCTGCGGGCCACCAGTAGTATTGCCATCGATGACAGCGCCTTTGTGGTCGCGCGGGAGGATCCTTCCCAATAGGAGACAAGTTGATGCTGGGTCGGCTATGATCAGGGCATGAGTTACCCTGACTTACGGGCCTTCCTGGCCGATCTGGAACGCCGTGGTGAACTGCGAAAAATTGCTGAGCCCGTATCTCCTGTCTTGGAGATGACGGAAATCTGTGATCGCACCCTGCGTGCTGGCGGTCCAGCCATTCTCTTTGCGCAGCCCCGCGATTTTTCTATCCCCGTACTAGGAAATCTCTTTGGCACGACCCGAAGGGTAGCCTTGGGGATGGGCGCTGAGTCTCTGGAAGACCTGCGGGAAATCGGCCGCTTGTTGGCCTATCTCAAGGAACCAGATCCTCCCAAGGGAATTCGCGATCTCTGGGAAAAGCTGCCGACCCTACGAAAAGTCTTGCACATGGCTCCCCACGTGGTTCATCGACCCCCTTGTCAGGAGTTGGTCCTCCAGGGCTCGGAAATCGATCTGACCCAATGGCCAATTCAGACTTGCTGGCCAGGAGATGTGGGCCCATTGCTTACCTGGGGGCTGACCATCAGCAAAGGGCCCCTGAAAAAACGTGCGAATATGGGCATCTATCGCCAGCAGCTCCTGGGTCCCAATCGGATCATCATGCGCTGGTTGGCCCATCGGGGCGGGGCCCAGGATCTCCGCGAATTCCAGCGGCAAAACCCCGGAAAGCCCTTTCCGGTGGCGGTGGCCTTTGGCGCGGATCCGGCTACCATTCTCGCCGCGGTCATCCCCATTCCCGATACCCTCTCCGAGCATCAATTTGCGGGCCTCTTGCGTGGTAGCAGAACAGAGCTGGCCAATGCCCTGACGGTGCCCCTGCAGGTCCCGGCAACGGCGGAACTCGTCCTGGAAGGGCATATCTATCCCGATGATTTTGCGATGGAAGGACCCTATGGTGATCATACCGGCTACTACAATGAGACCGATCGTTTTCCGGTCCTGACCATTGAGCGACTGACCCATCGGCGTGATCCCATTTACCATAGTACTTACACCGGCAGACCCCCTGATGAGCCAGCCGTATTGGGGGTAGCCTTGAACGAAGTGTTCGTCCCGCTGCTTCAGAAACAATATCCCGAAATTTTGGATTTCTATTTGCCAGCAGAGGGTTGCTCCTACCGCATGGCCATCGTGCGCATTCGCAAGGGCTATCCTGGCCACGCCAAGCGGGTTATGTTTGGCGTCTGGGGGTTCCTGCGCCAGTTCATGTACACCAAATTTATCATTGTGGTGGACGAAGACATCGATGCGCGCAGCTGGCCCGATGTGATCTGGGCCATGACGACCCGCATGGATCCGGTTCGGGACACACTGCTCATCGAGAATACCCCCATTGATTACCTAGACTTTGCCTCCCCCATAGCCGGTTTGGGCGGCAAGGTGGGTTTCGATGCGACCAACAAATTACCGGGAGAAACCCAACGGGAATGGGGTCGCCCCATTCGGATGGACCCCGCTGTACAAAAACGGGTGGATGAGATCCTGCAGAGCCTGGACCGACCATTGTTTTGAGTGGTGCGGGCACTATGCGGGAAAAATGGAGGATTTGGAGCGGGTGAAGGGAATCGAACCCTCGTATGCAGCTTGGGAAGCTGCCGTTCTACCATTGAACTACACCCGCAGTTTGATCCATTCTATGGATATAGCCCCAGCAAGGCAAGGCGTAGTAACGCGCCCCAAGGGTATGGGTCCAAAAACAGAAACGTAACGAGAGGACGTGTCATGGAAAATTTACCTACCCGCGAAGAAGATATTGAGCAGGCTTCTCGATCTTTGAAGGCAATGGCTCATCCCTTGCGTCTGAAGGTTCTATGTGTGTTGGGTGCAGAGGAAATGAGTGTGCAGGATATCGTTGCTGCGGTAGGTACTACCCAAAGTAATATCTCTCAGCATCTGGCTATTCTCCGGGAAAAAGATATCCTCAAAGCCCGTAAGGATGCAAATAAAGTATACTACCGTGTTGGTGATCCCCGCACCCTGCGCTTGATTTCCATGATGAGTGAAGTGTTCTGTAGCATTCATTAAGATCCTATTGAAATCTGATAATATTATGATATTCTAATGCAACATGGGCCCTGTAAGGCCCTTTTTGCTTACGCCCAAAACTTGGAGGAGTCTGAATCAGTATGGGTCCCTTCCAACAGAAATTAGTGCTAGCAGCAATCGTGACTGCAGGATTGTTGCCGTCATTGGCGCAAGCTGTGGATTTCAGCACCTGCGTGCATGATGCCCTGCGCCGGAATCCGGAGGCACTCCTGGCCCAGGCCCAAGCCGCCGAAGCACAGGGAATGCACAAAGCGGCCGAGGGGCATCTCCTCCCCAAGCTTTCGTTACAATTTTCTGGGGCACAATCCAATAATGCGCTGACCGTGTTTGGGATGAAACTTTCCCAGCGCGTGGCAACCTTCAACGATTTTGGCGCCGGCCAATTCACCGGTCCCGAGTCTTTGGGGATTGCGCCTGGCAACCTGGATCATCCTGGCGGTTACCACAATCTCGGTACGGAAATCACCCTGGCCATTCCGATCTGGAATGGTGGCGAAGTCCGCAGTGGCATCAGCGAAGCCCAAGCCATGCTCCGTGCCGCCCAGGCGGGCGACCGCGCTGCCCAGCAAAAGCTTATCTTTACCATTCTGGAAGCCTACGACGGTTTGATTGCTGCCAATGCCGGGGTAGAGGTGGCACAAAAAGCTGTCCAGGCTGCTGATTCCTATGTCCAGACCACTCGTGCGCTGTTGGCCCGCGGTGTTGTGGTCAAAAGTGATCTGCTTTCAGCCGAAGTGCATCAAGAGGAGGCGCAACTTGCCCTGCAAGAAGCACGCAACCAACAGTCGACGGCCCGTAGCAACCTGGCCCTGCTCATTGGCAGACCCATGGATGCGCCCTTGGTGGTGGAGAATCCGGTTTTGCCCCCGTTGCCTGACGGTGATGGAGCAGCGCTCCGACAAACCGCGCTCCAGAATAACCCGGGTATCCTGGCCTTGCAGCAGAAACTCCGTGCCGCCCAGGCGGGTGTTGGGGTAGCGCGCGCAGCCTATCTGCCCCATATCAACGCCATGGCCAAGCAGGAATGGAATGGCACGACACTGAGTAATGCGGTTCCGTCTTACACCGTCGGCGGACAGATCCAGTGGGACGCGCTGGATTTTTCCCGCGGCGGACAACTGGATGCTGCCCATGCCAAGGTGCAAGAGGCCCAGGCCAACCTGGAAAAGGCCCAGGATCAGATTCGATTACAGGTGCAAAAAATGTTGCTTGCGGCAACCCTTGCCGCGCAACGGGTTCGCGCTCGGCAACTGGCGGTAGAGCAGAGTGAAGAGGCCCAACGCTTGGTTCGATTGCGCTATGAAAATGGGGTGGAAACACTGACGGGCCTCTTGCGAGGTCAGGCGGCTTTGGATGTCAGCCGAGCCGAATTGGTCAAGGCCCATTATGAAGAGGCGGTAGCGCGTGGAGCATTATTGCTGGCCTTGGGAAAGATGGATTTGTCATCGGTACTGGACCCAACCAGTACCAGCAAGGGGGTTGTGCAGTGAAAAGTCGACATTGGTCATGCTTAACCGGCCTTGGAGCTTTGTTTGCCATTTCGCTGGCTGGGTGTAGTCAGCAGCCACCCCAGGCGCCACAGCATCATTCCTCTGTGCGGGCGCAGGTGATGACCGTAGCCGTGGGCCAGGGCAAATCCTATGAAACCGTTCCTGGTACGGTGTTACCCACAGAGCAGATCCAACTCAGCTCCCGCCTCAGCGGCTATCTCCACGGACTGAAGGTCCACGTGGGGCAGTCGGTGCAGGCAGGACAGTTACTCTTTCAGGTAGATCCTCGCCAAGTGGATAGTCAAGTTGCCCAAGCCCAGGCCGGTCTGGCCCAGGCCCAAGCCAATCTTGCGGATGCCAAAAGTAATTACCAACGCTTTCAAAAACTCTACGAAGCCCAGGCAATCCCAGAAAAGCAATGGGATCAGATCAAAAGTCAGTATGAAGCTGCCAAGGCTCAAGTTGCAGCGGCCATGGCGGGAGCCGGCAGCGCCCAGTCTCAGCTGCGCTACGCACGGGTTACGGCCCCTTTTGCTGGCATGGTTACGGAAAAATTTCTCCAAGACGGGGACTTGGTGGCACCGGGTCGCCCGGTCCTGACCTTGGCCAATCCCAATGTGCTAGAAGTCCAGTGCAGCGTGGGTTCCAAGGCGTTTGCAGTGCTTTCCCTGGGTGAGAAGATTCCGGTGCAGGCCAACGGGCAGTTACTGGAAGCAAGGGTGCAGGATCTGGTGCCTGTGGCTGATCCTATGACCCACAGTCACCTGGTGAAGCTCAGCCTGCTGCCACAACATGCGGTTCAGGCGGGAGATTTTGTCCAGGTACGAATCCCGGATAGAGAGAACAGCAACGCAAGCCTCCAAATACCAACGACCGCACTGCTCAACCGGGCGGGTATTCCCGGCGTGTTTGTGGTCAATGAGCACGGGATTGCCGAATATCGAATGGTACGTCCTGGTGTTGTAAGTGGCGGACAAGTGACGATCCTGGCTGGGCTGAATCCTGGGGACCGGGTCGTGGTGAAAAATGCTGCGGCCGTGAATAACGGGGATCAGATTGTGCAGGATGAGGCAAGCCATGGCTGAATCTCCCCATCGGCTCAATCTGGCTGGGCGGCTGGCAAGCGCCTTTTTTCAGTCCAAAATCACCGTGCTGGTGATGATTGCCATTGGCCTTTTTGGCGCCTTGGCGATCATGGTCACCCCGCGACTCTATAATCCGGAAATCGTCGTGCCCGCCGCTGAGATATTTGTCATGCGGCCCGGCTCCAACAGTACCGAGATCCATAATCTGGTAGTGCGTCCCCTGGAGGCCCTGATGGCCTCTTTGCCGGGCGTGCATCACACTTACGGCTATGCCGTGAACGATATGGGCATCGTTACGGTGCAGTTTCAAGTGGGTGCCAATGAAGAGAAAAGCTTATTGGAAGTCTATAACCAGCTGAGTCGCAACATCGATCGAATGCCGCCGGGGACGATGCAACCTTTGGTTAAATCCATTGGCATCAATGATGTCCCGATTCTGGATGTGACCTTGAGTTCTGATCGCCTGAACCAGGTACAACTCCGGGAAGTGGCAGTGCGGGTAATGGATCAGCTGCAAAATGTCCCCGATGTGGCCAACGCCGAGCTCATTGGTGGCGCGCCGCGGGTCGTGAACGTCTGGATCAATCCGGCGCAGCTTGCCAGTAGTGGGCTTTCCCTCGAGGATCTCAAACGGGCTTTGCAGGGCAGCAACCTCATCCTACCCGGTGGCCACTTGGTCGCCAATAACCAGAAAATACCGCTGCGGATCAATGCGGCACTGGGGTCTGCGCAAGCGGTGGGTAATGTGATTGTGGGCGTTCACGACGGGCGACCCATCTTTCTCCATGATGTCGCTCGGGTCGAAGAGGGGGCAGCCGAGACCGATACGCTGGTGACGAACACCTTTGGTATGGCCAATGCCCAGGGCCTGCCAGCAGGAACCAGTGCCCCGGCGGTAACCATTACCCTCGCCAAGCGGCCTGGTACCAATGCAGTTGTCGTTGCCGATGCCATCAAGGCCAAGTTGCAGCGGCTACAAGTGGAGGCCATCCCCCAGGGAGTCCAGGTTTCGGTTACCCGTGACTACGGTGCCAGAGCCAATGATGCGGTGACTACGCTGTTCGAGCATCTGAGCATTGCGGTCGGTGTGGTGGGGCTGATTTTATTGATATTTTTGGGTTGGCGTGAGGCCGGGATCGTCATTCTTACCGTGCCGTTGACTTTGGGAGTGGTGCTGGGGATAGGCTGGTTACTGGGGCAGACCATCAATCGAATTACTTTGTTTGCCTTGATTTTATCCTTAGGCCTTTTGGTGGATGGTGGCATTGTGGTCATTGAGAACATCCATCGACATATGAGTCATGGCGGCAAGACAAGCTTTGCCAACAAGATCGTTATAGCCACCAACGAGATCGGTAATCCTACCAACATTGCGACGTTGGCGGTGATTTTGGCCTTTATCCCCATGGCATTCGTTACCGGGATGATGGGACCGTTCATGTTGCCTATCCCGATCTTTGTCCCCATTGCCATGATCGCCTCCGTCCTCCTGGCTTATACGGTGGTACCTTGGGGGGCAAATCGGTTTTTGCAAAGTAAGGCTGCCCGCCATGCCCTTAGCCAGCACCCGGTTGACAGCCATGGGCAGGTACAAAAGGATCCTTTGCAGCGGGCTTATTTGCGGATCATTACGCCCTTGCTGCGCTCGGGAAGAAAGCGGAGTGTCTTTTTCGTGGTGGTGATCATCCTGCTGCTACTGGCCATGCTCATGCCTGCCTGGCAATTCATTCGACCCTCGGGAATGAATGGGCCTTTGAGCCCGCTGGGAGTCAACGTCAAGATGTTGCCGGCCGGTAATGTCAGCGACTTTATGATCCAGGTCGATACACCAGCCGGCACGGCCCTGGCCCAGACGGCCCGGGTGGTCCAGGCCGTGGGAGAGGTTTTGCAACAAAACCCCTATATCAAAAATTTCCAAAGCTATGTGGGACGCTCGGCACCGGTGGATTTTGCCGGCTTGGTCCGTGGAGATATGATGCGAAAGGGCAGTAACTATGCCCAGATCCAGGTCAATCTGGTCCCCAAGGAGCAGCGTCCCATGTCCCACGAGGTGGGGGTCGAGGTCTATCGACAATTTGGCGAAATAGAAAAACGCTTCCCGGGAACGGTGATCAAACTCTTTGAGGTACCACCTGGACCTCCTGTTCGCGCCCAGGTGGTTGCCGAGCTCTATGGGCCCGATTATCAGAAATTGCGGGACATGGCTGCCGCGGTCGAAGAAAGATTTCGCCAAGTCTACCACATGATCAATGTCGACGACTCGGTGACTGGGACTGTTGCCGAATACCGGATTGTCGTGGAAAAGCAAAAGGCCATGATGGCTGGAGTGGCACCGGCGCAAGTTGCGGAGCTGGTCCATGATTATATTGATGGTATGAAATTAGGTACCATTACCGTACCCAAGGCGCGGGAGTCGGTAGATATTCTGTTGCGGGTTCCGCCTGAGGATCGGGCATGGAAATCCCAAATTCTTGGCTTACGAATCCTGAATCAAAGTGGGCAGCAAGTATCCCTCTCCAGCCTTGTCCAGATTCAGCGGACGACGGAGGATAAACCCATTGTCGATCGCGACCAGCATCAAGTAGTGTATGTAACTGGGGATCTACTGGGGTCTAGTCCGGTCTATGCCACCTACACTCTCAACCACTGGCTGGATGGCGCAGTCCTTGCGGGAGAAAAGGTTCATACTGGGAACCTGGGTTTCCTTCCTGCGCAACCCCATGACATCAGTCATTACCAGATCCTCTGGGGCGGAGACATGCGCTTGACTCTGGATGTCTTTCGTGATCTGGGAGCCGCCTTCATCGTTGCCCTGGTGTTCATTTACTTAATGCTGGTGGCCTACTATCAATCCTTTGTCATGCCCATCATCGTGATGGGTGCTATTCCCCTGACCCTGGTGGGAGTATTCCCGGGGCATTGGCTCTTGCAAACGCCCTTCAATGCCACGTCCATGATTGGGGTCATTGCCCTAGCGGGGGTGGTGGTACGTAATTCTCTGTTGCTCATCGATTTCATCATTGAGTATAGGAAAGAGGGGTATGGCTTAGAAGAAGCCGTCCTGGAGGCCGGTGCCGTTCGTTTTCGCCCCATCCTGCTTACCGCGTTGGCCATTATGTTTGGTTCTGCCATCATGGTGACGGACCCAGTTTTTGGCGGATTGGCGGTCTCCTTGATTTTTGGCACTTTCGCCTCCACCATGCTGACATTGATCGTCATTCCCTTACTCTATTACCTTTGGGAAAGACGCTTGGCTCAGAAAACACAAGGAGTTGCATCATGACAACGGAAAATTGGGTTCGCTTCGTAGCAGGCATCTTTGTCATGCTGAGTGTAGCGTTGGGGGCACCAGCGAGCCCGATCTTTGTGAGTCAGTGGTTTTTGGCATTTACCCTGTTCGTTGGCTTGAATCTCTTCCAAAGCAGCCTCAGCGGGTTTTGTCCCCTGGTAAACATCCTGCACCGTTTGGGAGTGCGTGATTCGGCAAGTTGTTCGAGATAACTCATGAATCTCTATACTGAATTGACTACGCACTGGCCCTTGCTATTGGTGGCCATTGGCTTTTTGCTCCTGCTCTTCAAGGGGCCATTGAGTCGCAAACTGGCGGGAGTGCAAGAGATCAGTCCACAACAGGCGGTCCAGTTGATCAATCAGGAAGATGCACTGGTGATCGACGTGCGCGAACAACACGAATGGTCCAAAGGCCACCTTGCCAATGCGAAACATATCCCCGTAGGAGAATTGCAAAAGTATCTGCAAGATCTCCACAAGCACAAGGAACGTCATGTGATTTGTCAGTGTGCCAGTGGCATGCGCTCCGTTCGTGCTGCAGGGATTCTCCATCGGGCTGGATTTCCAAAGGTATATAGTTTGAAAGGCGGTATTCAGGCTTGGCGGAGCGCCGGGTTACCGGTCCACAAAGGATGAGCACTGTGGTTGTCGTCTATGCTACCCATGTCTGCCCGTATTGCCGACGAGCCCTGGCGCTGTTAGACCAGAAGGGGGTTCAACCCCATATTTTCTGGGTAGATCGGCAGCCAGAGTTGCGGACCGAAATGCAAAGGCGTTCTGGCCGCCATACGGTGCCACAAATCTTTGTGGGAGATCGGCACCTGGGTGGTTGCGATGATTTATATGAACTGGATCGTCGGGGAGAGTTGGATTCCCTGCTCCGATGACCGCAAGTAGGATGGAGCTTGGCCATGCATGTCGTTTGCCCTCATTGTTTTACCGTCAATTCGGTCCCTTCGGAACGTTTGCAGCAGCACCCCAAGTGCGGTAAGTGTCACCAGCAATTATTTACCGATCATCCCGTCGAACTTGTGGGAAACACTTTTGCAAGCTTTGTGCAACGCAATGATCTTCCGGTGCTGGTGGATTTCTGGGCCGACTGGTGCGGGCCCTGTAAAATGATGGCTCCCCACTTTGCCCAGGCAGCCAGGGCGTATGTGGGCCGCTGCCTCTTTGCCAAACTCAATACGGAAAAAGATCAGGCAACGGCAGCTACCTATCAGATCCGATCCATCCCGACCCTGATCCTGTTCCGTTCGGGGCGAGAGCTGGCACGCCAGAGTGGAGCATTATCGGCTGCCGATCTGCAACGCTGGCTTGCTGGCCAAGGGATCTAAAACCAGTGCAGTCCTCCGAGCTGGTCTGCGCAGTGGTCCAAATGGTCTCCGGACCCCTGTGGGAGGAAAATCGTCAACAAGCCGAATACCTGCTCCAGCAAGCCGTGGCGCAGGGGGCCCAATGGGTCCTGCTCCCGGAAAACTTTGCTTTTATGGGTCTACAGGATGCGGATAAGCTGGCGTTGGCAGAGGAGGAAGGGCAAGGACCGATCCAGACTTGGTTAACAGAGCAAGCCAAAGGGCTGGGCATCTGGCTCCTGGGTGGGAGTATTCCCTTGCGCGCCCCCCATGGGCGCTGCACTGCGAGTCTGCTGGGCTTGGATCCCACGGGGAGAATTCGGGCGCGCTACGACAAGATGCATCTTTTTGATGTCAGTCTAGCGGGTGGAGAAAGCTACTGTGAATCCAAAACTATTGCCCCTGGCTTGAATCCCGTTACCCTGGATAGTCCCTGGGGCCAATGGGGTCTATCCATTTGTTACGATCTACGCTTCCCGGAATTGTATCGAAGTTATGCTGGAGCCAACTTTTTGGTGGTTCCGAGTGCTTTTACCCGCCAAACCGGGCGGGCCCATTGGGAAATATTGCTCCGCGCCCGAGCCATTGAAAATCAAAGTTTTGTTTTGGCCGCAAACCAAGGTGGACGCCACGCCAATGGCCGCGAAACCTGGGGCCATAGTATGATCATTGATCCGTGGGGGCAGGTCCTTGCCCGTTGGGAAACGGGACCAGGGCTTGCGGTGGCAAACTGTTCCCTCACGCAGCTCCAGCAAGTTCGCACGTCCATACCAGCCTTACAACACCGCTAATTTCCGATCTTACCAAGCTATATAGGCATAGCCCTGCTGCTGCAAGGTGATCAACTCCACGGCGCCGCTAAATACCTTCTTGGCCTCGGAAATCAGGTCGGCATCGCTGAGTTTGACCGTTTTCATGGTTTGTTCGCAGGCGGCGAACTCTACCCCATACATGTGTAGGCTGGATACCTGCTCCTCTACAAATTTGCTGTAACGGACCTGACTTTTTTCGGGCTTCACCAACAGCCAGATCCCTGGGCCAAAGCAATCCATGACCACCGAAACATCATTATTGAAATGCTGTAAAACCACGGCCGCACTGTGCAGAATATCGAGGATGTAGGCACTGTCTGACTTGTTGACCTGATAGACTACTTTATTTTTACTTGGTCCCATCATGTCCATCCCCATACCCTGTCCCTGTGCCGCAACGGCCACTGCCGAGGCTGCACTGGCAGCGACCAGGCCACCCAGGAAACGGCGGCGTGAATGGTTTTTCTCTTCGTCCATGGTATTCTCCTGTGCTGTTGCGGAAACTTACAGCGGAATCTAGCAAAAAGCACGCCGCTTTGGGTGGGTTCCGCAGGCTTTGTGGCTGAAGGGAGCGGGTATGCGACAATTCAATCGCGAGTTTTTTCGCGATCTTTGGCAGATCAGCAAGCCGTATTGGCTCAGTTCGGAAGATCGTTGGCTGGCACGGGGCGTGTTTGCCTTGATCATTTTCTTGAATCTTTTCATGGTCTTTATTTCGTATCGTATTACCCAGTGGTATGCGGTATTTTGGAATGCGCTGCAACACTACCAAAGTAGTGCTGCCTGGTCGCAAATCCTGATCTTTTGTGTCTTGGCAACGGCATACATCATTGCGGCAGTGTCGCAGAGTTTTTTTACCGAGATGTTGGTGATTCGCTGGCGGCGTTGGCTTACGCACAATTATCTGGATGCCTGGCTGGAACGGAAAACCTACTATCACATGCAGGTGTTGGGCGATGGTACCGATAACCCCGATCAGCGGATCAGTGAGGATCTGGCCTCCTTTACCAATCAAACCCTCAATATCGTTATTGGAATATTTAGCTCGGTGGTGACCTTGGCGACCTTTCTTTTCATGCTTTGGGAGTTGTCCAGCATGATTTGGATCCCGATCCATAGCCAGATCTTTCTGATCCCTGGATACCTGGTTTGGGCGGCATTGATTTATTCCGTGCTGGGGACCGTAATTACTGCGTGGATCGGCCGCCCCCTGATCCGACTGAATTTTATGCAGGAGCGCTATCAGGCAGATTTTCGTTTCAGCATGATGCGCTTACGAGAGAATAGCGAGAGCGTCGCGCTATATCATGGAGAGAGGCAAGAAAGAAAAGGCTTCCGTGATCGTTTCGCCGCAGTCTATGAAAACTTCTGGAGGATCATTTGGCGAAGTATGCGGCTGAACTGGTGGACCTCGGGATATGCGCAGGTAGCCATTGTTTTTCCGTTGATCGTTTGTATGCCGGCCTATTTCGCCAATAAAAGTATTGGCGTGGGTGGTTTGCAGCAAATCATGTCAGCTTTTGCCCAGGTGCAAGGCGCCCTTTCCTTTATTGTGAGTAGTTATACTACCCTGGCCAATTGGCACGCAGTAGTGGACCGCTTACGTTTCTTTCGTCGCTCCATGGGTGAGGTTCACCAGATTCAAGATAATTACTATCGAATTCAACGCTTTGATGCGCCGGATTTGTTGTTGCAAGGCTTGGACGTGCGGCTACCCGATGGTCGGACGCTGGTTCATGACCTCAATTTGGAGGTGCGTGCTGGAGAACATTTACTGATTATGGGGGCTTCCGGTAGCGGTAAGAGCACCTTGATTCGCGCCTTGGCGGGAATCTGGCCCTATGGGGAAGGGAGAATAGGGATGCCTAGCAATGACCGGCCCCTATTTCTGCCCCAACGCCCCTATCTTCCCATGGGTAGCCTGCGAAATGCCCTGATTTATCCCTTTGGGCTCTCCCCAGGCGAGGACGAGGCCGTCGTTGCCGAGGCACTTCGAGCGGTGGGGATGGACAAATTCCTGGCGCAGCTGGATGAGGAACGACTCTGGTCCCATGTGCTTTCGCTGGGAGAGCAGCAGCGTTTGGCCTTTGCCCGGGTCCTGATCCAGAAGCCGCGTTGGCTCTTCTTGGATGAGGCTAGTTCGGCCCTGGATGAGACCGCCGAGGGGGAACTGTATCGGCTCATCGCGCAGCAGCTGCCAGAAACTGCCATCATCAGCGTCGGGCATCGCTCTAGTCTGTGGCGCTATCACCAGCGGTGCTTACGCCTTCTTTCGGATGGGCAATGGCGGTTGGAAAGTCAGGCCGAGGGTCCAGAAGCTGCACTGGCTTTTGGTCGATTCCTCCCTGCATAATGATATTTTGCGTAGAACAGGAGGTGCTGCATGGCGATGACAGGACATGACCTACCTTTGGGGACTCCCTTGCCGAGCTTTCGCTTGCCATTGGGCGGGAAGAAAGGGGAGTGGTCCACCAGCGAGGCGGCAGGAAAGCCGCTGCTGGTGCTCTTTATTTGCAACCATTGTCCCTATGTGCTTCATATTTCTGCCAAGTTGGGAGAGTTGGCGCGGAAGTGGCAGGAACAGGGGATTGTTGTCGTCGGTGTCAATAGTAACGATCCCAAGACCTATCCCGAGGATGCCCCGGAAAAGATGCCCGAGGAGGCTTTGCGGGCGGGTTATACCTTCCCCTATCTCTTTGATGAGGATCAATCCGTAGCCAAGGCCTTTCGAGCGGCCTGTACTCCAGACATCTTCCTTTTCGATGCCGAAGGAAAACTCTATTATCACGGTCAATTTGATGGCGCCCGACCCAAAAATGATCTACCGGTAACGGGAGCCGATCTCGATGAAGCGATACAGGGGCTTCTGGCTGGACAGCCCGCCCCAAGTCCCGTGCAAGCTTGCATGGGCTGCAGCATCAAATGGCGGCCCGGTAACGAGCCCGCGTAGCAGCAAGACGAGTGCGGGCTGTTGTTACCTAGACAGGTTAATACATTTGCCGCAATAGGACCCGACGGAAAAAGGACAGACCAGTGGCGGTGCTGTGCCGATATCGAATACTCAGCAGCCGCCGCTGTAACTCCCGTTTGATCCGTTCCCTTTCCTGGGTTGCCATGAAGGAGTGATAACTGGGGTTGTGGCGCACCCGGCGCAAGGCTGCAAGTAGTTTGGCTCGATTTTCCATGGGCTGCTCCTGAAATCCATGGACTTCTGTTATGCAATAAGCGTGCCACAATGCAACATATTGATTATACTGAAAGCAAGCAGGCTCCGCTGTTGGCATCTTGCGACAGTGGACTATTTTATCTCCGGCGAAAGGCGTCCAGAATGAGCATAACGGCGCCAATGCTGATAGCACTATCGGCTATATTGAAGTAGGGCCAGTACAGGCTACCCCAATGTACGCCGATAAAATCCACTACATAGCCCAGACGTATCCGATCAATGACGTTGCCCAAAGCCCCGCCCAGAATCAATGCCAGCGCTATGGCAGTCCAATGGGAGCCTGGTTTGAGTCGTCGTAAAATAGCGACAAGGGCAATGGTCACCACCAAGGCGATGAGAATGAGCAACCAGCGTTGCCAGCCGCCCGCACCAGCCAAGAAGCTGAAGGCAGCCCCGGTATTGTGGACCAAACGCAAATTCAGGAAGCCCGGAATCAGAACGACTCCTTGACCGACCCGCCAAATCTGGCTGAGCCAGAGCTTGATTCCTTGGTCCAGAAGAATAACAAAAGCAGACAACCATAAATAACGCAACATCAGCAGAACTCCCGTCGTTCTCCCGGACCAGAGAGATTTTCGATACAGCGACTACAAAGGCTTGGATGCTGTTCATTTTGGCCGACATCTTGACGCCGGTGCCAACAGCGAGAACATTTATTGGCCACACTGGCTGTAACCACAATGAGCAAGCCGGGAAGCTGTTCCTCTCCTACCGCTGTTATCAGGCCTTCCAGGCTGAGATCAGAGCAGAGAAAGAGAAAGCGCAGTTCCTGGGCCATGGGTTGGAGTAGTTCCAGCCAGGAATCGTTGGCCTGAATCGTGATGCAGGCATCCAGGGCCGAACCAATTTTTTTGTCTTGTCGCAACCGTTCCAGTTCTCCATTGACTGCCTCGCGCACTTGCAAAAGCCGTTGCCAACGCTCATCCAGTTTGCTGTCCGCTGGTGGGAGCTCGGGATACTGAAGAAAAAAGACGCTTTCCTGATCCCGCCAGGGGAGGTGCTGCCAGATCTCCTCGGCGGTAAAGCTCAAAATGGGGGCCATCCAGGCCAACAGGCAGTGGAGGGTCTGGGTCAGTACGGTCTGGGCAGAGCGCCTGGGTAGGGAGGATGCCGGTGTGGTATAGAGGCGATCCTTGAGGACATCCAGGTAGAATCCACCCAAATCCACGGAGCAAAAATGGTGTATGGCTTGTACCACTCGATGAAACTGGAAGCCTTCATAGGCCCCACGGATCTCGTCTTGCACCTGCCGCAGTCGGGTGAGCAGCCAGCGATCCATTTCCAGCAGCTGTGCCACGGGCACTGCGTCGCTCTGGGGAGCGAAATCAAAGGTATTGCCAAGGATGTAGCGGGCAGTGTTGCGAATCCTGCGATAGCTTTCGCTCAAACGCTGGAGAATGGCATCGGATATGGGGATTTCTCCCCGATAGTCTTCGGAGGCCACCCAAAGCCGCAGAATATCGGCACCAAAACGGTCGATGATTTCCTGCGGAGCAATGACATTGCCCACGGATTTGCTCATTTTGCGTCCCTGGCCATCGACGGTGAAGCCATGGGTGAGTACGGCCCGGTAGGGTGCGCGATTGCGAGTTGCCACCGATTCCAGCAAGGAAGACTGAAACCAGCCACGATGCTGGTCAGCGCCCTCCAAATATAAATCCGCTGGGCTGTGAAGCTCCGCGCGGCGTTCCAGGACAAAGGCGTGGGTAGTGCCGGAATCGAACCAGACGTCCAGAATGTCGGTGACCTTTTCGAAATGCCCGTGTCCGCAAGCGGGGCAGTGCCAGGGGTTTTCTCCCAGGAAATCCCCATCGGGCCGTTCAAACCAAGCATCGACCCCTTCGGCGGCAACGATTTTGGCAATTCGCTCAAAAACAGTTGCTTCGCGCAGGGGTTCGCCGCACTGGCTGCAGGCGAAGAGGGCGACCGGGACACCCCAGGAGCGTTGCCGGGAAATACACCAGTCCGGGCGCTTGCGCACCATATCGGTAATCCGTTCTTCACCCCAGTTGGGGATCCAGCGGGTCTGGCCGATGGCCTCCAGGGCATGGGCACGAAGATCATTGCGCTCCATGCTAATGAACCATTGGGGAGTGGCACGGAACAGCAAGGGCGTTTTGTGTCGCCAGCAATGGGGATAACTATGATGGATCATTTCCTGATGGATCAGGCGACCCCGTTCCTGAAGCAGTGCGGGTATGGCGTCGTTAGCGGCCTGCACAGATATCCCCCCCAGGCCATTACCAAGATCATCGCGATACCGACCCGATCCCAACACGGGGGTATCGGTGGATAAATGATAGGGTGCAGCCACCTGGTAGTCTTCCACCCCATGGGCAGGGGCTGTATGGACACAACCGGTGCCAGCCTCCAGGGTGACGTGTTCGCCCAGAACGACGGGTACCTGTCGATCTTCGAAGGGATGCCGAAGGGAGAGTCCCGCCAGGATTCTTCCTGGCACCGTGACCAGGATTTGATGGGCAGGCTCCCCATAGCGGGTGAGTGCCGATGGACATAGTTCGGCGGCCAGAATCAGGCGACGATGGGGGGTGGCAAGGAGGACGTAGTCATATTCGGGATGGAGGGCAACGGCCTGATTGGCTGGGAGGGTCCATGGGGTCGTGGTCCAGATCACCACCTCCGCCTGCGCGCAGGCTGCTGGATCCACTCCCAGACGCTGGGCCAAGTCATGGGTGTCGTTCACCAAAAACCCTACATCGATGGCCGGATCATTACGATCCCGGTATTCCACTTCGGCTTCGGCCAGGGCACTACCACAGTCCACGCACCAATGAACGGGTTTGGCACCTCGATAGACCTGACCGTTGACCACCAGTTTTCCCAATTCTCGGATAATGTCTGCTTCGGCGGCAAAATCCATGGTTTGGTAGGGCCGTTGCCAATCTCCCAGGATCCCCAAGCGGATGAAGTCGGCCTTCTGCCCCTCGATCTGTTGGGCGGCATAGACCCTGCAGGCCTCGCGAAAGGCCCTCGGACTCAATTCGATGCCTGGACGACCCTGGCTTTTTTCCACCTGGATTTCGATAGGCAGACCATGGCAGTCCCATCCGGGTACAAAAGGCACCCGCATCCCTTCCAGCAGACGTGACTTATTGATGATGTCCTTGAGGATTTTGTTGACGGCATGACCAATGTGAATGTGCCCGTTGGCATAGGGAGGTCCATCGTGGAGGAGGAAGCTTGGCGCTTGCGCCCGCGTCGTCAAAAGTTTCTGATACAGGTCTAGGCGTTGCCAAAGCTCCAACCACAATGGTTCGCGACTGGGCAACTTGCCCTGCATGGGAAAATCGGTTTGGGGAAGATTGAGGGTATTTTTGTAGTCCATGGGCCCTTAGATCACTATAGGTTGGGAAAAATAGCTGCGTACTGCGCGCACGTCATCGGCAATGGCAGCTTGGAGGATGTCGAGATTCGGATATTTTCGTTCGTCGTGGAGTTTTTGATGCAGTTCCACTTCGACCAGCTGACCATATAGATTGGGATCATTGGCATCCAGACAATGGGCTTCGAGGACCAGATCCCTGCCAGCAACAGTGGGACGAATCCCCACACTGATGGCAGCGATCCATTCCCCTTGGGCGCAGCGGAGTCGACCGGCAAAGATGCCCCGTAAGGGCAAGGGTCGATTCTTAAGGGGTACATTGGCCGTGGGAAAGCCCAATTGGCGGCCAAGCTGGTCGCCCCGACGGACTCGACCACAAACACTATAGGGCCGCCCAAGCCAATTGCGGGCGCGGGCGAGATCTCCTGCCTCCAGGGCTTGCCGAATCCCCGTGCTGCTGACCCGTTCCCCCCCCAGACAAAAGGGCGGCTCTTCGTGCACCGTAAAGCCCCATTGCCGTCCCAGGCGCTGCAAGAGTTCCGTGTCCCCATGACGGTCATTGCCAAAGCGGAAATCGTGACCCACATAGATGGCGCGGGCATGAAGTCGTCGACAGAGGATCTCTCGAACGAAGTCTTCGGCAGAAAGAGACGCCCAGTGGGCATCAAAGCGTCCCAGATACAGTCGGTGGATCCCACTGGCAAAAAGCGCATGCGTCTTTTCCCGCAGGCCGGTGAGGCGGATCGGGGCATCTCTACCCTGGAAAAATTCCCGGGGAAGTGGATTAAAGGTCAATACGGCCCGGGGGTATTCAGAATCTTTCATACGCTGGAGCAGGCGTTGATGTCCCCGATGCACGCCATCGAAATTGCCAATGGAAAGGGCTTGCTCGACTGGGAGCGGGGCGTTCTTGGGCAGAGTATGGATACGCAGGGACAGATTCATGCCGGGTTGCTGCTACTTCCAAAAGGTAGCAGTGTACCTGAAAGAAAGCATAGCTGCATGCTGGGCCCCGGTTGGGCTGCTTGCCAAGGGACGGTCATTGGCGGCGCCATTGGCGTAATTCCGGAAGACGCAAGAACCACAAGATGGCGAGATAAAGAAAAAAACCCACCAGCACCAGAAGCAGTAGGTGCAAAAGCCGTTGTTTCGCTGACCAGGCGAGCCATTGGACAGTCTCTGCCCGGGCAAGACGCAGAACGAGTCCCATGATGAGTGCGGCCGATGCCGTTTTGAGGAGAAAAAGTGGCCATCCCTTTTGCCGTTGGTAGTGGCCTACCTGCTGTAAGTTCCGATAGAGCAGAATAGCATTGACCAATGCTGCGAGACTGGTGGCCAGCGCCAGACCCAGCTGTTGCAATGGCCAAGCCAGGGCAACACTGACCAGGACATTGACCCCGACGCTGATCAAGGCAAAGCGCATGGGGGTACGGGTGTCCTGGCGCGCGTAAAAGGCAGGGGCCAGAACTCGGGCGGCAATAATGGGTACAATTCCCAAACCATAACCCAGGAGGCTCCTGGCGCTCTGGGCAGCGTCTCCGGCCGTATAGGCGCCGTAACGAAAGAGAGAGATCAGTAGGGGTTCTGCCAAACACAGCAGTCCAACGGTGGCTGGAAGACCCACCAGCCAGGTCCAGCGAAGTGCCCAATCCAGTGTTTTTGGATAATCCGGACTATTTTGGCTGGCTTGGCGAGAGAGTAAGGGGAGAACCACTGTACCCAAGGCCACGCCAAAAACGCCCAGGGGAAACTCTACCAGCCGATCGGAATAATACAAATAGGAAACTACATTGGCCCCAACCAGGGAAGCCAGAATAGTATTGAGAAAGAGATTGACTTGCGCGACCGAGGCCGAAAAGGCGGCGGGGCCCATGAGTTTGAGCACACGGGCGACCCCCGGGTCCCCACGTCCAAGCGAAGGCCAATGGAGCTGCCCCACCCGAGCCAAGGCAGGAATCTGAAAGAGAAGCTGGGCAATGCCGCCAAAGATCATGCCCCAGGCCACGGCAATGGCAGGTTCTTGGGAGTGCGGCGCCCAAAATAGGGCTGCGCCTATGATGCCAAGATTCAAGAAGACCGGCGTAAAGGCGGGTACTGCGAATTTCCCCAAGCTATTGAGGATGCCCCCAGACAGGGCTACCAACGAGACCAGTAACAGGTACGGAAACGTAATGCGGGTGAGGGTGACGGTCAGGGCAAATTTGGCGGGATCGGCCAAAAAACCAGGGGCGAGGAGGGTGACGAAGAGGCTGGCGGCCAGGATCCCCAGGACGGTCAGGATGACCAGGCTCAGGGTCAGCCAGCCAGTCACATCGGCGATAAAGACGCGGGTCTCTTCTGGACTCCGCTTTTCGAGATACTCACTCAACACCGGCACGAAAGACTGGGAAAAGGCCCCCTCCCCAAAGAGTCGGCGAAAGAGATTGGGGATCCGCTGAGCGACAAAAAAGGCATCGGCAGCCATGCCCGCGCCAAAGAGATGGGCTAGGATGACATCCCGTCCAAACCCCAACAGGCGGGAGACCAGGGTATTGCCCGCAACCCGGAAAACGTTGCGTAGTAAAACCGCCATGGAAAATGAGGAGGTTAGGCGCGCTGGGGCAAAGCAAGACCCATCAGGCGGCAAGAACCTGCTGGGCTTGATCCATGGCGGCTAGAGCTGCCTGATGGTCCCCCAGGGCACGGTAGACCTTGCCGGTGAAGAGAATGGCTGATCCTAGCAAATCTCGCATTTCCAAGGAGAAAGCATTACCAAGTCGCTGCGCAAGAGAGCGCAGAATGGCAATGGCAGATTCCGCCTCCCGCAGGGCATGGGGAGCGTTTCCTTGCGCCATGGTAATTTCTGCCTCTAGGTGGTGCAGGGTGGCAAGACGATGTTGAATAGCAGGTGGCAACGCCTCTCCATGCTGGTTTCGCAGGCGCTCAAAGATGGTACGAGCCTGTTCCAGGGCTTGTTGCGCTTGGGGGATTCTTCCGAGACCCCACAGCTGTTCAGCTACTTGCAGATGCGCAGCAGCTAGTTGGTTCCACTGGCTGACCGTAAATTGCTCACCCAGGCGTTGCTGGATGGCAAGCCAAGTTTCAAGACCTTGGGAAGTGAGGGTTTCCGCTTCTTCTTCTCGACCCATTTGGAAGTAAATATGAGCCTTTTGCAGGAGACTGCTGGCCTTGCTGGTTTCGGGTGACCAGCGTACTGCATCGGGTACTCGCTCCAGTGCAAGATGACTATGCGCAAAAGCAGATTCAATGGATTGGAGGGATTCGGCATATTGCCCCTCCTGCTCGTATAAGCGACTCAGACACAAGGCCAGACGGGCGCGAAGATTCAATGTATCTGGTGCTTCATTTTCTTTGCCCAGGCGTTCCCCGAAGGTATCAAGGATTTCTTGGGCGCGATGATAGTCCTGAATAGCTTCGGAGACCGACCGATCGCCTTGTAGTATTGCGCGAAGCAAAAATGCTTGTGCCAGTTCTCGGCCTAGATGCGGCCGCCGTAAGGATCCTCCCTGCCATGCGGGCTCTAGGAGCGCAATGCTCTGGTTCACAGCCTGGATTGCCTGGCTATCACCCAGCGCAAAGAGGGCATTGGCGCGGCCCAGATGGCAACGGGCCTGAAGATCCAGGAGCCGGGGAAGTTTAGCATCTGCGCCTGATAATTCATTGAGCATTTGCAAGGCCTCGTCAAATCCATGCAGGGCCTCCAGATCGCGATCGGTCTCGGCAAGAATTTCGGCTCGACTACAGAGTAATTCGGCATGATCCAGAAGGATCCGCCAACGATGCTCTGCACGGGGTGGGGCAAAGGTAGGGGTAGGGATCTCGTTGGTGGATGGATTTGGCAAGATTTCTTCGGACATGTGGGGCTCCGGGGATGGTTTCGGATCAATCGAAGGAAGTTGTTGAGGCGAATCCTGTATGAGCGACTCTGACTTTGCAAGGGGGAAGGTCAAATCCGGTGGCTGGTGAGCAAGCAGCTGTTTTTCCTCTTTTACCTCGGCAGGATTCTCTCCTGTACTCGCCATGGAAAAGGGCTCGGGCAACGGCATGGAATCCACCTCCTCCCGCATCGTCCCGACGGAGATTGGTGGCGTCTGCTCCTGGATCGAAGGGGAATCTATTTCATTTTTTTCCGTTGTTGGACTTTCGGGCAGGGCAAAGTTGGGTTGATAGGGCAGTGCAAGATTGAGAATCGTAGAGATCTGCACCGAGTCGACACTCGCAGCGAGCTCATTACGCGGAGGCTGGTCTGCTTCGGCCGTATCCAGGGGTACAGCCAGGGATGCCTCCTGGGAGCCTGGAGATTGGCTTGGGAGCGATCTGGGAACGAGGAGAGAGGATGCTCCGGATAGGGTATGTAGTATATGTTGCAGCGTAAGCCGTTGTCCCCTCGTCAAGAGTAAACGGGCTGCAAAAAAAAGGCGATAGTTACGATGAATCTGGTTCTCCCGACGAACCACCAGCGCAGTGCTTTCGAATTGCGGATATCTGGGGATCCGGATCTCCAGAAGGATCATTTCGCCAATGCCTAGATCAGTTTCAGAAAGAAGAAAACTAGCTCCCGAAGAGCTGATATCCTGGAGTTTGCCCAGCAACGGTGCTTGGTTATTGCGCCGCAAAATGATCACTTCACCATCGGTCTGGATGCGGTTACGATTTCTTTTTTTTCGCCAATTAACCACACTGGGTCGAGCAAAAAGAAATGCTTCAGAATTCTTCTCCAGGGCAATAAAGTTTGCAAAAAAGCTGGAGAGAAATCCTTTGCCATCCAGACAAATCAAGCTGTGTTCATATACTCTTCTGAGAGCAGTTTCCTGTGGAAGAAAACGAAGAGATTCACCCTCGCAACCATCAAAGAGGAACAAACTGCCCTCGTCGTCTTCATCAGCAGAAAAAATGATACTGCTGTTGCCCTGGTCAGCGCAGAGATCCATGGGATCACGAAAACCGGCTGGCGAAAAATCATTGATCAGGAGCTGATGATATAGTCCCAAATCCAGGGACGAACGAGCAGGAAGAACACTTCGTAACTCTAGGAAGTCGCCATGGCGAATAGTCATAAATTGGCCGCTTCCTTCCTAATTACACCAAAAAAACATAACTAATGTACCATAAACCAGGAAGCTGCCAAAGCCAATCCGGGTGCTGGTGCCTTGTCTGTGATTCTGCATCCCAAGTTTCAAGAGAGCTGCCAATAGTCCAGGGCATTGACCACTTTGCCATGCAGAAGCAAATGATAGACGACTGTATTGGCGAGTACTGCAAGGACATAGTCGCGGGTTTGCTGGTAGGGAATATTGGCTGCAAAGATGGCTCCGGCCCAGGGCCCAGCATCTTGCGGAATTTGTTGCAACCACTTGCGGACAGCGTTGGGACCGGCATTATAGGCTGCTGCCATCAACAAGGGGGATGGGCCTAAACGCTGCTGGAGGTGGGTAAGATACGCACTGCCAATTTGAATATTACCGGCAATGCTCTGGGGATCAGCCCCAGCAGCCTGGGGTAGATGACGCACGACCCAATTGGCCGTGGCTGGCATGATCTGCATTACTCCTTGTGCACCAGCCGAGGACAGAATCTTGGGAGCAAAGCCTGACTCTTGGCGAATGACGCCGGCAAGCAACGCGATGGGAAGATTGTTTTCTTGCGCCGCGGTTTCAATGTAATCCCGATAGGGTAACACATAACCCTGCCGCCAATCGGCATTTCGGGCAATCGCCGTACTTGCATTGATGCTCAAAAGCCAGGCCTGCTCCTGAGCGGCACGGGTTGCCAGGCTTTGGATAAATTGCGGGGCTGAGTCTTGTGCCAATAAGCGGCGCCATTCCCAAAGGGCATCAAAATACAGACCAAGCCGGTATAGAGTGAGGGCTCGCTGAAAGCTGGAAAGTGTGCTGGTATCCCAAGGGAATGTAGATGGTGGACCAGGAGGGATTGCCGCTGTCGGGAGCTGGATAGGCTTGCCCAATGCTGCCAGGGCAAGCTGGCCATAGGCGTCAAAGGGCGAGGAAATCTCCTGCCAGATCCTCTCGGCCTTGGGGAAATTACCTTGCTGTTGCAAGGCAAGCGCCTGCCAGAACCGCCAGCGCGACCGTTGTTGTTCTGCTGCTGGAAGTCGAGCAAAGGCAGCCAAGACCAAGGCCCAGTTGTGCTGGAGAAGGGCGCTGCGCAATAACCACTTTGCAGTGTTTTCTGACGGAGTTTGCGTAGGATCCAGGGCAAGGGCCTGTTGAAACCAGGCCATGGCTTGTGCGCTTTGGTACTGCTTGGCCGCTTGTCCAGCTGCGGTATAGAGAACCCTGGCTTGCAGGCGGCGGGAAAGGGAAGATGCTGCGGCCAGCTGGGAAACCGCCTGCGCTGGCGTCGTCCACGCCATTTGCAAGTAGGCAAGTGCGGTCAGCTCGTGGGAATGTTTGCCATCTCCCTGTTGTAACCAAGCTTGAGGATGATCGAGAGCCGACGGAAGCTGGATAGAATCTGGGAAAGGAAGATAGGAAGCAAAATTCTTTGCATGTTGCGCAGCCCCTTCCTCAACCATGGTGCGGAGTTTCTCCCAAAGTTCGTTGGTCGAGATGGTTCCAGCTGCCAGAGCCTGGCGCGCCATTTGATTGCAAGCATGATTGTTGGGGGAGGCAGGTAGCCAGAGCCTGCTGGCTTTATCTGCGGTACCAAGGCCCGGAACCATAGCGGCGTAGCAGCGAGCACTGCGGTTTTCCGGTGCTGGCCCGGCAAGATAGACCTGCTGGAAGTTGGTCCAGTCCTGTCGTTTGCCCAGTTCCAGCAGCCATTGGCGGCGGAGTAATTCGTAGGCCGCGCCATGGGGGAATTGTTCCGAGAATTGTTGGAATTGCTTGGGCTTAAGCTGTTGCAGACGGGGTTGTAGACTCCAATAGGCGACCCAGGGGCCCATCGTCGTGGATGCCAGGGCAGGGAGTGCGGCTGCTGCCGGTCGATAATTTCCCTGGGCAAAGGCATTGGCGGCTTGCTGCAGGAGTTCTTGCTGGACGGGAGAAAAATTTTCGGCATGGCTAGGATCGGAGTGCATCCCCAGCCAGATGATGGAACCCAGAAGGAAAATGCCCAGGGAGCTTATTTTTGTTTGAGATGCAGCCATCGACTGAGATGCTTGCTCAGAGATTCATTTCTTCTGGGATGATCATTGGCCAAAGGTCCCACATGGAGATTGAGAGGCTCGCAATGATCCTTGCCATGACAAATAACGCCATGGGATTCGCAGTTGTTGCCAGCCTGCTGCAGAATGGAAACCATTTTTTCTTCGGCTTCGGCGCCGCAGCGGCCATCATATTGAATCAGGGCAAGGGCTTTTTCCGGCAAGTAATCTATATGACCACCCATCTGTTCGAATTCTCGTAATTTCTCACGAGCCGCAAAGGTGACTCCATGCAATGCGCCGCTGATGATGAAGCGGCCGGGTCGCTGACTGTTGTTGGAGTTCATGAGATCCTCACTTAACCACCTGATTCCTACCTCATGGAAAGAATGATGCCACTTAGGGCAGGGGGAGGGAAGGGTTCCGGAATCTTTACAGCCTCCTTTACCAGCGGCGGCTTAACAAAAAGAGCCCAGCTCCCAGTGTGCCAATGAAAAACCCCAACGGCCAATTGGACCAATAGGACAAAGCTAGGGAGGACCATACCAGGATTTCCGCCAGCAACATGGATAGGAGCCATGCTGCTAGAGGGCGTGCCAGTAGACGTTGTGCGGCTGCGGCAGGGCTCACGAGCAAGGTAAAGACCAGCAGTGTTCCCACCAAAGGTACGGCTGCAGCGCTCACGATGGCCAAGAGCAGCAGAAAGAACCAATCCATCCGATTCATGGGAATGGCGGCAGCACTTGCCAGGGCTGGACTACTGGACTGGAGCAACAACGGTCGAAATTGCCAGAGCAGGAGAAGCAAGAGCAGTACACAGAGAATAGCGAGGGGTTGGAGGCTTTGGGCTGGGATCGCCCAGGCCTCTCCAAAAAGCAAACCATAGACCCGCGCCGCGTACTCTCTCCCCAGGCTCAGCAACAAGCCGCCCAGCGCCAAAAAAGAGCTAAGTAGGAGACCAATGGCAACATCCCGGCGCCCCAGTCGGCTAAACAATCGGAGAAAAAACACTCCCAGCAGCGCAAACCCCGCCAATCCCAGGAGGGGAGAAATACCGAGAAAAGTTGCCAGCGCTCCGCCGGGAAACGCGGCCAGGGGTAAGGCGTGGGCGGCAAAGGCGTTGCGGCGAAGAATGACAAAAAATCCCAAACTACCTGCTGCGAGAGCAAGGAGACTGGCAGCCAGCCACGTATTCCAATAGAAGGCAGCAAACATTAGCTGGATCGGACTGGGCGGGGTCGCCAATAGAGCGAAGCAAGATAGGCGAGCAGGAGGAGAACGACCACAAAAAAACTGACGGGCCAGCTGGTTCCTTGGTTGTAATAATAACTTGCAAAGGCCAGGTAGATGCCCAGCCAGACCGATCCAAGGGCGATGAGAAAGGCGTACAGGAAACATTGCCATGGGCGCCTGGCCAAGCGCAGGGCGGCGGCAGCGGGCCCGAGCAGCAGGGCAGTGGCAAGGATTACCCCAATGGATAGTGCCGATAATGCCGCCGCCGTGCCCAGCAGCAATAGATACAAGAGTTCCAGGCGGCGGACAGCAAATCCCGAGGCTTGGGCGAGTTGGGGATCGGCAGCAATGAGCAGTAATTGTCGGTAAAAAATCAGGACGAGGGAAATGGCCAAAAAAACCGTGAGAAAAATGGGTAGAAGGAGCTTGGGAGCAACGGCAAAGAGGGACCCGAACATGACATCTACCGTTGCCCCACTAAATTGGGTGACGGTGACATCAAAATAGAGGAACAGGGCGGAAACGCCCAAGGTGGCACCAAGGACAACCCCCGTACTGAGATCGCGGGATTGGGCCCGACCCAGTCCCAGCCAGCCCATGACCAGGGCCGCGATCCAGGCCATCCCGAGAAAGCCCCACAGGGAGCCGATGCCCAGGAATATGGACAGGGAGCCTCCCGCACTACTGCTATCGCCCAGGGCATGGCCAGCAAAACTATGATGCCGCAGCACGGTAAAAACCCCCATGACCGCATTGAGCAGCGCCGCTACCGCACCAATCCACAGGGCGGTACGGACGGCTTCATTCTGCCAAAAGGCAAGCAGATGCAAGGGATCAGTCATGATCGTGGGCATAACAAGGGATTTCTAAGCCCTGACGGGGATTTTCGGGTAAGACCAACAAGCGTCCATGATGCTGGAGTACTTCGACGGGATAGCCATAGAGCTTGGTTAGCACCTCCGTACGCACCACTTCCGCCACGCTGCCGGTAGCCGCACGCCCGCCAACCAGATAGACCAGTTGATCCAAAATGGGTAGCAACGGGTTCATATCGTGGGCCGTGACCACGATGCTGATCCCTTGCTCTTTGGCGAGACGACCCAACAATTGGACCAGGTGATTGGCACTGGCAAAATCCAGGTTGGCCAGCGGTTCATCCAGAAGCAGCAATTTCGGTTTGCGGGCCAAAGCATGGGCAATCACGGCCCGCTGCTGTTGTCCTCCCGAAAGTCTACCCACCCGTTGATTGGCAAAGCCCTCGCCATCCACGGCGTGGATCGCTTCGGCAACGGCATGGGGGTCTGGTGGGCGCCAGCGCCAAAAAGGCCGAGGAATTCCCAAATCCACCAAGTCTCGCGTGCGCAGGGGCAAATCGGGATCAAAGCTTATTTTCTGGGGCACATAGCCCAAGCGATGGAGCTGACGGGCGGCAGGCTGTCCGAGAATCTGAATCGTGCCCGATTGCATGCTTTGGACCCCCAGGATACTGCGCAGCAGCGTGGTTTTCCCTGCGCCGTTTTCGCCAATCAGAGCGCAAACTTGACCGCTGGCAATGGCAAAGTGGATGTCGGTGAGGATTGCTTTGGCATCGATCCGTACCGAAACGCCGGCAACCTGCAGGGTTGGCAAGGAGGGAGGGGGTGGGGGCGGCATGGATCCTACATTATGCAACAAAGTTGCGAAAATCTACGGGGAGAATGATGCCTTGTCAAGGCATGGACCGGAGCACACTCATGTTATGATAAAACTTTGCAAAAGGGAGGGGAAAGCATGGCGGCATTTGGTACCAGCGGTCTGCGGGCTTTGGTCTCGGAGCTTCGGGATTCCTTGGTCTACACCTACGTGCAGGCTTATCTACGGTATCTCGAAACTCTGGATGAGTTTCGGCCAGGCATGGAAGTCCTTTTGGGAGGGGACTTGCGGCCCAGTACCCCAGCCATCCTCGAGGCTGCCTGGCAGGCCATTGGCGACTTGGGAGGCGAAGCCCGCTTTGCGGGTATGCTGCCCTCTCCCGCGCTGGCTTTGGCAGGCTTCCAGGCCAAGGTTCCTTCGCTGATGATTACCGGTAGTCATATCCCCTTTGATCGCAATGGGATCAAGTTCAATCGACCGGCAGGGGAGCTTACCAAAGCCGATGAGATCGGCATTCAGGCGGCGTTGCAGGCGCCGGATCCCGACCTGTTCACTGCTGCAGGGCAATTACGGACGCGGCCTAGGCTCCCCACCGCCGATCCTCTTCTGCTCGCTGCCTATCTGCGGCGTTACCAGGATTTTTTCCCGAATCGTCCCTTGGCCCAGTGGCGTGTTGGCGTCTATCAGCATTCGGGAGTAGCACGGGATCTGCTGCCCCAACTATTGGCATCCTTAGGCGCGGAAGTGATTACGCTGGGTCGCTCGGAAGAATTCGTACCCATGGATACAGAGGCACTGCGGCCTGAGGATCGGGCGCGAGCCATGGAGTGGACTCGGGAACATGGCTTGGATGCACTGCTCAGTACCGATGGCGATGCCGATCGCCCCATGTTGGCCGATGAACGTGGGCTATGGTGGCGAGGCGATCAATTGGGCTTGCTCTGTGCTGCCATCCTGGGTGCGGATGCCGTGGTCACGCCGATTTCCAGTAATACGGCCCTGGAGCGCAGCGGTCTGTTTGCCCATTGTGTACGTACGCGGATTGGCTCCCCCTATGTCATCGCAGGAATGGAGCAGGCTTTGCAGTTGGGTTACCGGCGGGTGATCGGCTATGAGGCCAATGGTGGTCTCCTCTTGGGCGCAGACCTGATCGAGCAAGGACGGCACCTGACAGCGTTGCCAACCCGGGATGCGATGTTGCCCATGCTAGCAGCCATGGTAGCCGCGTCTACAGAAAACAAGCCGTTGTCTGCCTTGTTGGAAAACTTGCCGAAGCGGGTTACGGCAAGTGATCGAGTGCAAGATTTTCCGACGGATCGGAGCCAGAAGATTCTGGAGCAGTATGCCGATGGGGAAAAGGGTTTGGCTGCTTTTACAGCAGATTTTGCTCATTTGGGTTTTCGTGCCCTTGCGGCTGACACCACCGATGGGGTGCGGATGCGCAGCGATCTTGATGAGTATCTCCATTTGCGTCCCTCGGGTAACGCCCCGGAGTTGCGCTGTTATGTGGAGGCCAGTACCAGCCAGCGGGCCGATGCATTGCTGCAAGGTGCCATGGCGCGACTCCATTCCTGGCAACAGGAGTGAGTAGCCCATGCGCTGGCGACGACGATCAGGACTGATCTACTCTGGTTTGTTCCTTTTTGCGCTGGTGCTGATTCTGATGGTCATGCGCTATTTGGGGGTAGTTTTTGAGACCAACGCCAAGGCTCAGTTGGCCCTCAATGGCCCTGGGCAGACGGTAACGGCACTGCTCCATCTGGCCATGGTGCTCAACTGGTTTCGTTGGCGTTGGATTCTCGATTTGTTCTTGCTCGCATGTTTGTTGACCTTTTTGGGCTTGGGACGGGATTGGTGGCGGGGGCGCTATCCCCGCTAGGGATTACTTGGGGATACGCCACTGGGAGCGCGCCGGGATCTTAGCCAGGTTGCAGCGATGACGATACTTGCCAGCAATCTCCGATACCTCGACCAACAGTCCGTTGCTCAGGGTGATGGGTTCCAGGCCAAGATTCTGCAATCCCTGATTCTCCACCCGCAGTTCATTTTCCTGTGCTTCCTTGCGGGGATTGTCCAAAAATTCGATCTCGGCTCCGGTGAGCTCTTGGATCAGTTGGGCTAGATCTCGAACTCGATGGGTTTCCGTGGTTTGATTGAAAACCCGAACCCGATCGCCCTGAACGGGCGGGTGTTCGATGGCAAGCTCAATGCATTTGACCGTATCACGGATATGGATAAAGGCTCTGGTCTGTCCGCCGGTACCATGGACGGTGAGGGGATGGCCCACTGCCGCTTGCATGATGAAACGATTGAGTACCGTGCCAAAATCTCCATCGTAATCAAAGCGATTGATAAGCCGTTCATCTTGCTGGGTGGCCGCGGTTTCGGTCCCCCAAACGATCCCTTGATGCAGATCCGTAATCCGTAACCCATCATTTTTGTTGTAATAATAGAAAAACAATTGATCCTGGGTCTTGGTCATGTGGTAGATGGAACCCGGATCCGATGGGTAGAGGATTTCGGTTTCTTCGCTCTCTTCGTTGTCGGGAGAGAGTAACCGGACCCGCTGATAGCCCTCAGGCAAGCTAAATCGTGAGGTTTTGTAGCCATACACGCCCATCGTCCCGAGATGTACCAAATGACAGGTCTCCTCTAGACCATTTTCGACGATGGCACACAAAACGTTATGGGTGGCGTTGAGATTATTGTCCACGGTATAGCGCTTGTGCCAGGGAGATTTCATGGAATAGGGCGCTGACCGTTGCTCGGCAAAATGGACGATGGCATCGGGTTGCAGGCGGTGCAGGAGTTTCTTGAGTTCCCCATAATCCTTGGCAATATCCAGGATGGAGACGCCAATCTCCTCTCCAGTCAATTCCTTCCAGGCGCTGATCCGTTCCACCAACGAAGAGATGGGAGTGAGGGATTGGACCCCCAATTCCTCGTCCTGACGGCGGCGCACCAGATTGTCAACGATGTGCACTTGGTGACCGCGAGAAGAGAGATGCAGGCTGGTGGGCCAGCCACAAAATCCATCTCCACCTAAGACCAAAATTTTTTGGGGCACTATTTTTCTCCTTTGCATGCGCTGAGGGAAAGAGTAGGCGAGTGGGACCCTTGTCGCAATTGCTGGGGCAAGCTGGCTTCCCAGTGTCATATTAGTGTCATATTGGCATGCTATGCTCTACAGGTTGCTTCTTGCCGGGAACTTGCAGCATGACCCAGATTCATATTTTGGATGAGCAGAGCGTTACCCGCCGTCATCGACGGATTTTGTGGGCCTCTGGCCTTGGAATCTTTCTGGATGGGTATGACCTGAGCATTATGGCGGTGGCCCTCATCGTGCTCAAGGAGCAATGGCACTTGACGCCCAGCGAGCTGGGGGGGTTGGGCACCGCCGCCCTGGTAGGGGCCCTGGTTGGCGGACTTTTTGGCGGTCCCATTGCCGACCGCTGGGGTCGCAAGAGTATTTATCTTATCGATATTGCCGCATTCTTTTTTGCAGCTGTGCTCTCTGGTTTTGCCTGGGATGCCACCTCGCTCATTGTTTTTCGTTTTCTTTTGGGTCTGGGGGTTGGTGCCGATTACCCACTGAGTTCTACGTATATGGCCGAGTTCTTACCCAAAAAATCCCGCGGTTCGGCCATGACCTGGATATTTGGTCTGTGGATGGGGGGAGCCCTGGTTTCGAGCCTGGTGGGCTTGGCCCTCTTGCACGCAGGACCCGATGCCTGGCGATGGATGCTGATTTCCGGAGCCATTCCGGCAGTCCTGGTACTGTGGCTGCGTCGCAATCTACCCGAATCTCCCCGTTGGTTTCTGCGTCGTGGCCGCTGGGAGGAGGCGGATCAGGTGGTGCAATGGTTGGCGCCCCAACTTAACTTTCAGGAACGGCAAGCGGCCATGCAGGATCTTGCCAAAAGCATGGAAGGAGCCCGACAACATAGCTGGTTTGATCTCTTTGGCAAGAAATACCTCAAAAGAACCCTCTATGCTGCTATCCCCTGGTTTTTGATGGACGTCATGGGTTACGCCATGGCCATCTTTTTGCCCATTATGTTGTTACATCTGGGATTACGGACTAGCGAGCAGGCTGTCATCGGCAATACCTTGTTCACGGCGAGCTTTGTGCTGGGTTGGGTTCCCCTGGCACTGCTCATCGATCGCATTGGCCGACGCCGGGCGCAATTTTGGGGTTTTGTGGGGGATGCCCTGGGCTTGGGATTGGTTGGTGCCTTTGCGTTGAGTGGTGAGCCTCCTTTTGCCATTGCCGCCATCGGGCTGATTGTTTTTCAGGTTGCCAATAGCTTTGGTCCGGGCAATACCACCTGGATCATTCCCTCCGAGCTCTATCCCACCGAATTGCGGGCCAGTGGTCATGGTTTTAGTACCGCCTTCAGCCGGGTCGGTGCTGCGGTCAGTGTCTATTTGCTCCCGACGGTTCAGGCCGATTTTGGTATTGGTGGTCTGCTGCTCATCCTGGCCTCGGCTGGGCTGCTAGGGGCTATCCTTACCAAGATTCTGGGAGTGGAAATGGCCGGCGAGGGGCTGCCGGAAAGTGGCGCAAAACCAGACGTGTTGCAACGGGAAGCTGCTTGATCAGTTTGCTTGCACCGGAGTCAGGTGGGATAGAAATCCGTCGGTGCAATGGGACCAATCGTGGGCCAGGGCAGCAGCCCGGCAGTCTTCTCGTCGAAGTGCCAGGGCAGCCATTGCGGCTGCGGCTAGGTCTTCGCCAAGGATACCATTGTATCCCGATTGAATGCTGGCCGCGGGGCCCAAAACCGGGTAAGCAGCCACCGGGACCCCGCAGGCGTTGGCCTCCCGAACCACCAATCCCAGGGTATCGGTGCGGCTTGGAAAAACCATGACGTCGGCGGCAGCAAGATGGCGACTCAAGGTTTCACCCTGCAACATGCCGTGCCAGTAGACTTCCGGATAGTTGGCGCGTAGTTTGGGAGCCAAGGGTCCATCCCCAATGACATGCTTGCTGCCGGGAAGATTTAGCTGCAGAAATGCCTCTACATTTTTTTCGACTGCAACCCGGCCGAAGTAGACAAAGGCGGGGCGCGAACCTGGCAGTAGAGAACGCAGGTCATGATTTTCCCAGGGATGAAAGAGTTCCGCATCCACCCCTCTGCTCCACAGGACCAAATTTTTCATACCCCGTTGCGAAAGTTCGGTGGCCAGTGCCTGATTGGAAACCATGGTGGCGGCTGCGGCGCCATGAAACCAGCGCAGAAAGGCATATCCCCAGTCCACAGGCACGGGGAAGCGCGCTGCCACATACTCCGGAAAACGGGTATGGAAAGAGGTGGTAAAGGCGAGGCCCTGGCCTACGCACCAGATCCGCGCTGCCAGCCCCAAGGGTCCTTCGGTAGCAATGTGAATGGCTTCGGGAACAAAACCCGTAAGCGCTTCCCGCACCTGACGAAAAGGTTCCAAAGCCAGGGGAATTTCCGGGTAGGTAGGGCAGGGCATACTGGGTACATCGGCAGCATGAATCACCAGCACATCATGGCCTTTCCGGCGCAGATGCATCACTGTTTGCTCCAGGGCACGCACCACCCCATTGATTTGTGGGGACCATGCATCGGTAACTAAGGCGATCTTCATGAAGTCTCCAGAGGAAAGGTCGATGGGGAGGAAGGAGTGGCTTCGGGCCAGCGCAACAAGCGCAAGGTGCCATCGAAATCTTCGATCAGGGCCGTGCAGCTTTCGACCCAGTCGCCGTCATTGTAATAGGTAATGCCTTGGATTTCCTTGATTTCTGCGTGATGAATGTGGCCGCAGACCACCCCATCGTAGCCGGAACGGTGGCACTCCATGGCCAAAAAATGTTCGTACTGACTGATGAACTGGACGGCGCGTTTGATGCGGTGTTTGATGAAGGCGCTCAAGGACCATCGACTTCGGATCCCGAATTTCCGGTTGAAGTTTTGATGCCAGCGATTGAGGTTCAGGAGCAGGGAATAGCCGCGGTCACCCAGGTGGGTTAACCAGCGGGCATAATGCATGCTGAGATCGAATTGATCGCCATGGGTTATCCACAGGCGCCGCCCGGTAGCGGTCGTATGCACCCAATGGGGGACGATCTGAATCTCCCCTAGGGCAAATTCCCGCTCTTCGGTATCGAGAAAATTGCGAAAGAAGCCGAGTAGGGGATCATGATTTCCTTGTACATAGACGACCCGGACACCATTGCGGGCTTGCCTGAGGATCTTCTGGACTACGGTGCTGTGACTGCTGGGCCAATACCAGCGCCGTTTCAAAGACCAAAAATCAATGATATCGCCAATCAGATACAGATGCTGGCATTGGTAATGACGGAAAAAGTCCAGGAGTAGCTCTGCCTGGCAGCCTTTGCTACCCAAATGGATATCGGAAACAAAAATGCTACGACAAAGAACCGGAGAGAGAATTTTTGCTGAGTCTCTTGGATCAGGGGTCATGGATGGACTGTAAATGGCCGCCGGTAAGCCTAGAGTATATGCCTTCCAAGGCCTCCTTGTCTTGTTAGAAAAATCCCCTGAGTGTAACAAAAATGTCATAAAAGATTCATCACACTGTCACAATCACATTGTATAGTTATTTTTAAAATGAGTGTGAACGTTGATATGACATGTACCGCAAACTCTCGAGGTGCCGATGATTGATACTTCATTGCTGGCTTCCTTTTTCCCAGTTTCCCATCTGATTGAAATGATGGGTGTGGTGGGCACGAGGCGATGGGATGAGGCCGATCTTTTTTCCCATTCTTGTATTCTGCTGGCGGGTCAGGAGAGATCCGCCAGAACTCTGGAAATGACCCTACGTCGACAGCATGCCCAAGTGCGATGGGTCCTGGAGCCTGCAAAACTAGCCAAATTGCTTGGTCACTGGTGCCCACAATTGCTGATTTTGCTGGAGTGGGGTGATCTTTGGTGCGAGGCGCTGGGCGAAAGCCAGGCAATGCTGCAGCATGTCGGTACGACGGTTATGGCTCTTGGTCCTGATCGTGAAGAAGATGCAATGGCGGCTCTCCAGGCTGGGGTGAGTGCGTATGTGGGCTCCTTGCAGGGGGAAAGCCTGGTTCTTGCCCAAGCGAGCGCCTTGTTGCGGCGTGGACATCAGTGGGAACTTGGGATCATCGACATACCCGGGGTATTGCGCATTGATCCCCAGAGTCATCGGGTCTTTGTGCAGGGGCAGGAACTCCAACTGAGCCGGAGAATCTTTCGCCTGTTCCACTACCTGGCACAGCGATCGGAATATACGGTCTCTACCCTCGAAATCACCCAGCAGCTTGCTGGCAACAAAGGCGTTGTGCACAGCAATACCATAGCCGCACAGATTCATCGTTTGCGCAAAGCGCTGGAAGAGGTTGGTGCAGATCGTTGGTTGCAAACCGTCCATGGGATTGGCTACCGCTTAACCTTGCCGACCGCTTCGGAGAGCAAGCCCAAAAAAGCGTCATAAAACTGTCATAAAAAGTTCATCAAACTGTCATATAGATTTGTTACATTCTGTACTGCACAACATAGGAGAAAAATCCCGTGAACATCGACTACATTGTCCATCTTGCCAACTATTCCGATGGCATTATCTATATTCTAGCCCTGTTGCTGCTCGTCGAGCTGGCGGTAATGATCGATCGGTTCTGGTATCTACGTCGAACCTTGTCGCGTGGCGATGCAGTGGTCCATGAGCTGGCGGTGCAGGGGCGGCTGGATGCACGGCAGTTAGATCAATTAGCCGAGCATTCTGCGGGTCTT
>JABEBX010016029.1_pt1 | contig 45835 bp, 46 predicted proteins | sample 7245971 | NCBI WGS metagenome assembly JABEBX01 (sample SAMN14506365, study PRJNA622280) | hot springs metagenome | biome: hot spring [ENVO:00000051]|acidic hot spring [ENVO:00002120]; feature: spring [ENVO:00000027]|sediment [ENVO:00002007]; material: sediment environment [ENVO:01001048]... | reverse complement strand
TGCCAGCTATGATTTCGGTTTCTGGCTACTGGACCAGATCGGCCTTGCCCCGCCCATCACCATCCACTATGTCGACATCCAGCGTCTCTTTCATGGCCAAATCGGCATGGCGGCCATGGGTGACCGGCTCTGGCACGCCTATCTCATCACTTGGCTGGGCAGTCTGTTGTTCGGCGGAGCCTTGGCCATCATTGCTTACTGGGGCACCCTCTGGAACTGGCGCCTCTGGGTCTACTGGCGACTGCGGTTGCGCCAACGCCATCGTCATCCGACCCATACGCCACGGTCTTCCTAGCAGTCGATCCCTCTCCAGTCCGACCGTTGCCAGACCATCTACGGCAACGGATTGTCGGCCGGCACCACAACCGGATGCAAGGCCCCATCGTGGAGACGCAGGACCCGCGCCATGCGTGCCGCCAGGCTGGGTTCGTGGGTAACGATGACCAGGGCGGTGCCCAATTCCCGGTTCAATTCCAGCATCAGCGCATGCACCGCCTCGGCGGATTCGCTGTCGAGATTGCCCGTAGGCTCGTCGGCCAGGAGCAGGGCCGGGCGGGTAACCAGGGCGCGGGCCAAGGCCACGCGCTGGCGTTCACCGCCGGAGAGCATCCCCGGCTTGTGCTGGAGGCGCTGACCCAGACCCACGCGGCCCAGCAGCTCCCGTCCCCAGGGCTCCACCACCGCACGGCGCTCGCGCCGCACCAAGAGGGGCAACAGGACATTCTCCAGGGCGGTGAACTCGGGTAGCAGGCGATGCAACTGATAGACGAAACCCACGGAGCGATTGCGCAATTGCCCGCGGCGGCGCTCGTTGAGGGCATAGATGTCCTGGCCCTGGATGCGGACGCGGCCCGCGCTGGGTTTTTCCAGTCCGCCCATCACCTGCATCAGGGTGCTCTTGCCCTGCCCCGAGGCGCCGATGATGGCCAGGCGCTCGCCGGCAGCCACCTCCAGGTGGATGTCGCGGAGCACTTCGAGACGCTCCCGCCCCACGGCAAAGACCTGGCGCAGGTGCTCCACCTGCAATACCGGTTCGCTCGTCATCGGCCTTGCTTCACTCATAGCGCAGGGCCTCCGCAGGGTCGATCCGCGAGGCGCGCCAGGACGGATAGATGGTGGCCACCCAGCTCATGACCAAGGCCGCAATGGCCACATGGACCACGTCCATGGGCTCCAGACGGGACGGCAACTGGCTGATGGAGTAGACCTCCGGCGACAGAAACTGCACATGGAAGAGCTGTTCGATGGCCGGCACCAGGGTGGGGATGTTGAGGGCCAGGAGCACGCCGCCGATGACCCCCAGGAGGGTCCCAAAGATCCCGATCACCGCCCCCTGGATCATGAAAATGGCGGTGATGCTGCGCGGTGAAACGCCGATGGTGCGTAAAATGGCGATATCGGTCTCCTTGTCCGTGACCACCATCACCAGGGTGGCCACAATATTGAAGGCGGCCACGGCGACAATGAGGGAGAGGATGACGAACATCACCAGCTTTTCCATCTTCAGGGCCTTGAAGAAGTTTTCGTGGGTCTGCGTCCAGTCCTGCACATAAAAGGCCGGTCCGATCTGCTTTTGCAGGTTGCTGGCGAATTGCGGGGCGGCGAAGGGATCCTTGATCTTCAGACGCAGGCCTGTTACGCCCTGGCCCATCCCGTAGAGGCGTTGGGCGTCGCCGAGATTGATATAGGCCAGCCCGCTGTCATAAGCATAAATGCCCACGGAAAAGAGGCCGACCACGGTAAACTGGCGCAGGCGCGGCGTGACGCCCAGGGGGGTGACGCCACCCTGGGGGGAAATGAGGGTGATCTTGTCGCCCACGCCCACGCCCAGATCCCGAGCCAGCGAGCGTCCCAGCACGATACTCCAGGGAGTCTTGAGGGCCGCCAGCGAACCGGCCTTCATGTCGTGATCCAGGCGATTGACCCCGTTCTCCAGGGCCGGATCGATCCCCTCCACCACCGCGCCGCTCACCAGACTGCCGTTGGAGAGCATGGACTGGGCCTGCACATAGGGGGCGGCCCCCGTCACCCCCGGCAGGGCGGCGAGCTTCCGCACCGCCGCTGGCCAGTCGAGCACCGGCATGCCGTTGCCCTGGACGATGACATCGGAGGTGACCGACAGGATCCGCGAGCGCAGGGTATGGTCAAAACCGTTCATCACCGCCATGACGGCGATGAGGGCGGCGACGCCGATGACCATCCCCATGATGGCCGTGCCGGTAATGAAGGAGATGAAATGATTGCGCCGCTTGGCGCGGGTGTAGCGCAGGCCGATCCACAGCTCGTAGGGCCTCATGCCTGTTCCGGCCGCAGATGGGGAAAGAGGATCACTTCGCGGATGCTGGCCTGATCCGCCAGGAGCATGACCAGGCGATCGATCCCCAGACCCACTCCGGCCGTAGGAGGCATGCCGTATTCCAGGGCGCGGATATAATCGGCGTCAAAGAACATCGCCTCTTCGTCCCCGGCCTCCTTGGCCGCCACCTGGGCGCGGAAGCGCGCGGCCTGATCGTCGGGGTCGTTGAGCTCCGAGAAGCCGTTGGCGATCTCCCGTCCGGCAATCATCAGCTCAAAACGGTCCGTCAGCTCCGGATCGTCGTTGTTGCGCCGGGCCAGGGGACTCACCTCCAGGGGGTAATGGGTGATGAAGGTGGGCTGCTGCAGCTTGCCCTCCACGGTCTTCTCGAAGATCTCGATGAGACGCTTGCCCCAGCCCCAGCCGGGATGGCAGCCCATGCCCAGGCGGGCGAGCTGCTCGGCCAGACAGTGGGGATCACGCAGATCCGCCTGGGCCAGCTCCGGATTGTGGGCACGCACCGCCTCCTCGACCGTGAGGCGGAGGAAAGGTCGGCCGAGATCGATGTCCAGCCCCTGATAGGTAATGGCCTCGGTAGCCAGGGCCGCCTGGGCGGCGCTGCGGATGAGGGTCTCGGTGAGATCCATGGCGCGATGGAAATCCGCATAGGCCTCGTACCATTCGAGCATGGTGAATTCGGGATTGTGGCGGGTGGAGATCCCCTCATTGCGAAAGTTGCGGTTGATCTCGAAGACCTGCTCAAACCCGCCCACCACCAGCCGCTTGAGATAGAGCTCCGGGGCGATGCGCAGATAGAGGGTCATATCCAGGGCATGATGGTGGGTGATGAAGGGCCGCGCCGTAGCCCCGCCGGGGATGGGCTGCATCATGGGGGTCTCGGCCTCGAAAAAGCCGCGCTGGCTTAGACCCTGGCGCAGAGCGGCCACGGTCTGGGCGCGGATGCGGAAGGTGCGGCGGGCGGCCTCGGTCACGATGAGGTCCACATAACGCTGGCGGAAGCGGATCTCGGGGTCGCTGAGGCCATGCCATTTTTCCGGCAGGGGGCGCAGCGCTTTGCTGAGGAGGCGCAGGCTTGTCACGCGCAGGGAGAGTTCACCGGCGCGGGTGCGAAAGAGTTCCCCTTCGACGCCGATAATGTCGCCCAGATCCAGCTCCCGAAAAAGGCCGTAAGCCGCCTCCCCCAAATGGTCCTTCCCCAGGAAGAGCTGGATGCGCCCCGCCTGATCCTGCAGATCGGCAAAACTGGCCTTGCCCATGACCCGCCGGCTCATGAGCCGTCCTGCCAGACGGGCGCTGATGGGTTCCTGCTCCAGGGCCGCCCCGTCCATGTCGCCATAGCGGGCGAGGAGATCGCCGGCCAGGGCATCCCGGCGAAAATCGTTGGGATAGGCCTGCCCCTGCTCGCGCCAGCGCTCCTGCTTCTCGCGGCGTACCATCATCTGATCGTTGCTGTCCTGCTCCATGCTCCATTTCCTCTTGGGCGAACGGGCCATGGCCCGCCGTCAATGATCTGCCTTGCGAAAACCCCGTTAACCTGGTTTACGGCGTCCCGATGCCAAACTCCTTGCGCACCGCTTTCTACAGGCCGGCCTTGAGAGCCGCCTCGATGAAGACGTCCAGACCCCCATTGAGGACCTTTTGCGTATCTCCCACTTCGACGCCGGTGCGCAAGTCCTTGATCCGAGACTGATCGAGGACATAGGAACGGATCTGATGCCCCCAACCGATGTCGCTCTTGCTCTCCTCCAGTGCCTGCTTTTCCGCATCGCGCTTCTGGATCTCCATCTCATAGAGTTTGGAGCGCAGCATGTTCATGGCCTCGGCGCGGTTCTTGTGCTGGGAGCGATCGGTCTGGCAGGCCACCACGATCCCCGAGGGAATATGGGTGATCCGCACCGCCGAGTCCGTCTTGTTGATGTGCTGACCGCCGGCGCCGCTGGCGCGATAGGTGTCCACGCGCAAATCCGCCGGATTGATCTCCACCTCGAAGCTGTCATCGATCTCGGGATACACAAAAACGCTGGCGAAACTGGTGTGGCGCCGATTGCCCGAATCGAAGGGCGACTTGCGCACCAGACGATGGACCCCCGTCTCCGAACGCAACCAGCCAAAGGCGTAGTCACCGCGGACATGGATGCTCGCCGACTTGATCCCCGCCACCTCGCCCTCGGAGAGCTCCACCAACTCCGTGTCAAAGCCACGCCCCTCGCACCAGTGCAGGTACATGCGCAGGAGCATCTCCGCCCAATCCTGGGCCTCCGTACCGCCGGCTCCGGCCTGGATGTCCACGAAACAGTTGGCGGCATCCTGGGGACCGGCGAACATGCGCTGGAATTCCAGCTTTTCCACCGTGGTCAGGGCCTGATCCAGATCCGCATCCACCGCCGCCAGCAGGGCTTCATCGCCCTCGGCCACGGCCAGATCCAGCATCTCGCCAGCGTCGCCCAGACTGACCGCCAGATGATCCAAGGGCGTAATCACCGCCTCCAGGCGCGCCCGCTCCCGACCAAGTTCCTGGGCCTTGGCCGCGTCGTTCCAGATGCCGGGATCTTCCAGCTCGCGTTGCACTTCCTCCAGGCGACCACGCTTTTCATCGAGGTCAAAGAAACCCCCTCAGGCCCTGCACCCGGGCCTGGAGACCTTCGCGCAGAGCGCGCATCTCGTTAATTTCTCGCATCATTTTCCTCTTTACATTGCCATTGGCGCAAACGTAGCTGCAATCGTTCCTCACCGCGATAGCGGTTGATCTCGGGAATATACAAAGCCTCGATCCAGGTGCTGCGGGGTTCGGCCGGAGGATGGAACTGCACCGCCTCCAACCGCTGGCCCCAAGGAGTTTCCAGCGTAAAGCGCAAATGCCCGCCCTTCAGCAAACGCCAGTCGCAAACACGAAAGGAACCGCTGAAGAGGGGCTCGGGAAAGCGGTTGCCCCAGGGCCCCGCCCCTTCCAGGAGATGGGCCGTTTCCAGTCCCAGTTCGGCACCGCGCAAAGTACCGTCCGTGGCGATGGACTCTTCCAGGTCCTCGGCGCTGAGCCGGTCCCGCAGCACGGCCTCAAAGAGCGCCTGGAACTGCGGCAATGCCTCCCGGCGCAGGCGCAGGCCCGCCGCCATGGCATGGCCGCCGAAGCGCCCCAGCAAGCCTGGAGCCTGGGTCGCGCATTGGGCCAGGGCATCACGCAGGTGCAGGGCGGGAATGGAGCGCCCGGAGCCCTGCAACCAACCGTCCCCCAGATCCGCAAAGGCGATCACCGGGCGATGATAACGCTCGCGCAGCCGCCCCGCGACGATACCGACGACCCCCGCATGCCAGTCGGCCTCAAAGAGGCAAAGGCCATAATTCTGCAGGAGTTCCGCCTTTACCTCCAGGAGCATCTCCGCTGTGTTGCGCATATCGTCTTCGATGCCCCGCCGCTGGCGGTTGAGCTCATCGAGCTGCATTGCCAGGGGCCTGGCGCTTTCCAGGTCCGGCGCCAGCAGCAGGCGAATGCCGATCTCCATATCTTCCAGGCGGCCGGCGGCGTTGATGCGCGGCCCGAGGATGAAACCCAGGTCACTGGCCTGCAATCGCCCGCTTGCCCGCCCTGCCACCTCCAGCAAGGCCTGCAAGCCGGGCCGCCCGCGCCCGGCATTGAGGCGGCGCAAGCCCTGCATCACCAGGATGCGGTTGTTGCGCTCCAGGGGCACCACGTCGGCCACCGTCCCCAGGGCCACCAGATCCCAGAGGGGCGCAAAACTGGGGCGGGGACGGGCGGCGAACCAGCCCTCGGCATCCAGGACACTGCGCAGGGCGGCCGCCAGATAAAAGGCCACTGCCACCCCGGCGCTGCCCTTCCAGGGGAAGGGGCAAGCGGGCTGATTGGGATTGACGATGGCATCGGCGGCGGGCAGTTCCGCGCCGGGCAAATGATGATCCGTGATGACCACCTGCAACCCGCGCGCCTTGGCCTCCCGCACCCCCTCCAGACTGGAGATGCCATTATCCACCGTGACCAGCACCTCTGCCGCCGGCGGGATCAGCTCCAGAACCGCCGGCGTCAGCCCATAGCCACAGGTGAAGCGATTGGGCACCACATAATCGACGCGCGCCGCGCCGCAGGCCTGCAGGGCCTCCACCAGCAGCGCCGTGGCAGTCGCCCCGTCGCAATCATAGTCGCCGACAATGACGATGCCCTTACCCGCCATGAGGGCATCGGCCAGGATCCGCGCGGCGGCGTCCAGATCATATAGAGCGCTTGGGCCGCTGGCAGGGGCCAGATCCCGACCTTCCAGAGACAGTTCCGCAGCGCTCGTCACGCCCCGCGCCGCATAGAGACGCGCCAGCAGCGGACTCAGACCAGCCGCCTGCAAATCCGCATAGGCCGCCGTCGGCACCGGCCGCTCCACCCAGCGCGTCATCTCATCACCACTGCCCTAAGAAAGCGGCACCCTTTCCCGGCTGCGCCGCCCGCCGCCAGAAGCGCCAGCGATCTCCCGGCCGCAAGCGCACGCACTCCGCCATTCCATCAGACATGATGCCGCTCCATAACTGCACCGCAACACCGGCGGCAAAAGCGGCATGCAAGACCGGCACGATACCGGCAAAAGCCGGCGCGGTCTCCTCCAGACGCCAGTCCGCCGGCCACTCCCACAGCAGTTCGCCAGCCTCTGCCCAAAAAGTCTCCAACTCCGCCTCGGGCAAGGCATCCAACCCATGCAGCAAAGGCACCCCCTCCCACGCCGCCAGGGCACGCAACCAGGGGTTTGGGCTGGCCAATCCTTGCCAGCGCGCCGCCGGCCGGACGTCCGGCAGGCGTCCTTCCCCCCAGGCCCAGAAAAAGCGCAGGGGCTCCAGGCCCTCCGCCTCCCGGCGCTGGTTCACCGGATGGGCCGTCAGGAGCATTTGCAATTCGTTGAAAATGCCATTCCAGTAAGGCGCATCACCGCCCTTGGGCATGAGATCCAGGGGTTCCCGGCCCAGCACCGCATAAATCGGCGTGCTCTGCAGATCCGGCACGCTTTGCGCCAGGACATACCAGCGCCCCGACGGCCCCCCGCCCACGATCTCCCAGTCAGCACCGGCAAAATGGGCACGGGCGGCGCCCAGCAAGGTATCCATTTCCTCTACCTGCAACGTTTCGGCGGGCATCGGCAGCACCACAGCCTGCCCTTGGCGGGGCCGTATCTGCATGGCTTCCAGGGCAATGACCCAGCGCCCATTCACCGCCACGCCATCGGCGGCCGCCAGCAGCGCCGCGGCCGGCAGGGGACCCGCCGGGAAGTTCCAGAAGCGGGCCGCCAGATCCAGCAGGTTCGCCGCCGGCAGCCGTTCCCGCCGCCCCCACCCCCAGTAACGCGGCAGGATCTCGCCCAGCGCCTCCCCCGGCCAGGCGCGCAGCCCCGGGAGCCAGAGGGTCAGCCCCCCCTTGAATGAGCCCCCCTTGGCCGCGGGCATCAACGCTCGAGAATAGCGCGTTCCACCGCTGCCAGGGTGGCGTCCACCGTCACCACCTCACCGCCCTGGGCAATGGCGGTATCCGGGTCCTTGAGGCCGTGACCGGTGAGGGTGCAAACCACCGTCGCACCCGCTTCCAGGCGTCCGGCGCGGGCCGCGGCCACCACCCCCGCCAGGGAGGCCGCCGAGGCCGGTTCGCAGAACACCCCCTCGAAGCGCGCCAGCCAGCGCTGCGCTTCGAGAATCTCTGCATCGGTCACGGCGGCAAACCAGCCGCCACTCTCCCGGGCCACCACATGGGCCTGATCCCAAGACATGGGATGGCCGATACGGATGGCCGTGGCGATGGTCTCGGGGTCCTGGACAAAATGCCCGGCAATGAAAGGCGCGCTCCCCGCCGCCTGAAAGCCCAACATCTTCGGGCGCTTGCCGGCCTTGCCGTGGCCATAGGAACAGCGACCGTTACAAAATTTACAGGCCCCGGTGAGGATATCCCCGGCGCCCTCGCGCCCGTCCGTCGCCTCGCAATAGCCCATCCAGTGGGCGGTGATATTGCCCGCGTTGCCCACCGGCAGGGCGTGATAATCGGGCGCCTCACCCAAGGCCTCGATGATCTCGAAGGCCGCGGTCTTCTGCCCCTGCAAGCGGTAAGGATTCACCGAGTTTACCAAGGTAATGGGGGCACGGGCGGCCACCTCCTGCACAATCCGCATCCCAGCGTCAAAATTGCCGCGGATCTGCAAGACCAGGGCGCCGTGCATCATGGCCTGGGAGAGCTTGCCCAGGGCGATCTTACCCTCGGGAATGACCACATAGGCGCGCATCCCGGCCCGGGCCGCGTAGGCCGCCGCCGCCGCCGAGGTATTGCCGGTGGAGGCGCAGATGACCATCTCGCTGCCCTCTTCCCGGGCCTTGGTCACCGCCATGGTCATGCCCCGGTCCTTGAAGGAGCCGGTGGGATTCAGCCCCTCGTACTTGAGAAAGATGCGCAGGTCCACGCCCAGTTGCCGGGGCAGGTTCAGACACTCGATGAGCGGCGTATTCCCCTCCCCCAAGCTCACAGGCTGCGTCTCCGGAGCCAGGGGCAGATAATCACGATAACGATCGATAACGCCGGTGTAACGGCTTGCGGTCACAAAGACCTCCTCATTTTCCACAGCATGATGAATCATTTTTCCTTGGTGCAGCAGGGCCTAGGCAGATTCCCCCAACCCTTCCACCCGCAGGCGCAGTACCGGACGGGTCACCACCGGCAGAACCTGGATGCGCGCCAGCGCCGCATCCAGATCCCCCTCGCGGCAGCGATGCAACAGCAGCACGATGGGCACATCCGCCGCCGCACCCGCCTCCTTTTGCACCAGGGCCTCGATGGAGATGCCATGCTCGGCCAGCACCGTGGCCACCTGGGCCAGGACACCGGGACGGTTGTGGGCGTGGATACGCAGGTAATAGGCGCTTTCCACCGCTGCCATGGGCAGCAGGGGCAGCGCACTCATGCAGTCGGGCTGAAAGGCCAGATGCGGCACCCGGTTGCTGGGGTCCGCCGTCAAGGTCCGTGCCACATCCACCAGATCCGCGACGATGGCGCTGGCGGTGGGCTCCGCACCCGCCCCGCGACCATAGTAAAGGGTCTGGCCGACGGCGTCGCCATCCACCAGCACCGCGTTGAAAGGCCCTTCGACGCTGGCCAGCAGGTGACGCTCGGGAATCAGGGTGGGGTGCACGCGCAACTCCACCCCGTCGGCCCGCCGTTTGGCGATGCCCAGGAGCTTGATGCGGTAACCGAGGTCTTCGGCATAGACCACATCCACACGGTCGAGATTGCGGATGCCCTCCACGTAGCAATGGGCAAAATCCACCGGGATGCCAAAGGCGATGGAGGCCAGCAGGGTCAGTTTGTGCGCCGCGTCGCCGCCATCGATGTCCAGCCCCGGATCGGCTTCGGCATAGCCCAGGCGCTGGGCCTCGGCCAGGGCGGAGGGGAAGTCCTTGGCCTCTGCGCGCATCTGCGTGAGGATATAATTGCTGGTGCCGTTGATGATACCCGCGAGCCACTGGATGCGGTTCCCCGCCAGGCCCTCGCGAATGGCCTTGATAATGGGAATGCCCCCGGCCACCGCCGCCTCGAAGGCCACCACCACGCCCTGTTCCTGGGCGGCGGCAAAGATGACGTTGCCGTGTTCCGCCAGGAGGGCCTTGTTGGCCGTGATCACATGCTTGCCGGCGGCAATGGCCTCCAGAATCAGGCTGCGGGCCGGCTCGATGCCCCCCATCACCTCCACCACCACATCAATCTCGGGATTGCGCACCACCGCAAAGGGATCGCTAGTGACCAGGCAGCGCAAGTCCAGCCCCTGCAACCGGTCAGGATTGCGCACGGCAGCCTGGGCAATGACGATCTCGCGCCCCACGCGCCGGGCAATCTCCCCGGCGTTACGGCGCAGGACCCGCACCGTCCCGCCACCCACCGTCCCCATGCCGAGGATGCCCACCCGCACCGGGCCCATGGCCGGTCTGCTCATAGATCCTCGCGGAACATCTGCTTGATGCCGCGAATGGCCTGGCGGGTGCGATGCTCGTTCTCCACCAGCCCAAAACGCACGTACTCATCCCCCATCTCGCCAAAACCGATGCCGGGGCTCACCGCCACCTTGGCCCGCTCCAGCACCAGCTTGGAGAACTCCAGGGAGCCCATCTTGCGCAGGGCCTCGGGGATGCGCGCCCAGACGAACATGGTCGCCCTGGGCCGATCCACGGGCCAGCCCGCCGCCTCCAGACCATCGCAGAGGACATCGCGGCGGTGTTCATACATGAGGCGGATGTCTTCCACGCAGTCCTGGGGGCCCTCCAGGGCAGTGATGGCCGCCACCTGAATAGGGGTGAAGGTCCCGTAGTCCAGATAGCTCTTGATGCGCCCCAGAGCACCAATGAGCTTGGGATTGCCGACGGCGAAGCCCACCCGCCAGCCGGGCATGTTGTAGCTCTTGGAGAGGGTAAAAAACTCCACCCCCACGTCCTTGGCGCCGGGCACCTGCAAAAAGCTCGGGGCCTGATAGCCGTCGAAGACGATATCGGCATAGGCCAGATCGTGCACCACCCAGATGCGGTGCTCCTTGGCGAAGTCCACCACGCGCTCGAAAAAATCCAGATCCACCACCGTTGCCGTGGGGTTGTGGGGAAAATTGAGGACCAGCATCCGGGGCTTGGGCCAGGCCGCCTTGATGGCCTTTTCCAGCTCCGCGAAGAAGTCGCCGCCGGGTACCATGGGCACATGGCGCACGTCCGCCCCGGCAATGACAAAGCCGTAGGGATGAATGGGATAAGTGGGGCTCGGCACCAGGACCGTATCTCCCGGCCCCATGGTGGCCAGAGCCAGATGGGCCAGGCCCTCCTTGGAGCCGATGGTGACGATGGCCTCGGACTCGGGATCAAGATGCACGTCATAGCGGCGCTCGTACCAGGTCGTAATGGCCCGACGCAGGCGGGGAATACCGCGCGAAACGCTATAGCGGTGGGTATCGCCACGCTGGGCCGTCTCGCAGAGTTTGTCCACGATATTCTGCGGAGTAGGCTGGTCGGGATTGCCCATGCCAAAATCGATCACATCCTCGCCACGCTTGCGCGCCTGGTTTTTCAGATCCGTAACGATATTAAAGACATAGGGGGGAAGACGACGAATACGTTCAAAATCACTATTCATGGGGCGCGTACTCTAGGGCTTGTAGCGAATACCGAAACCGCTAGACAATAGATTTGCGGCGCGGGCCTGTCAATCTGAAAAAAGGAAATCCGCCATGAAACTGCATCGGCAAAGGGACGAACTGCACAACCTCATCCACGCCTACGGACCCCAGGGCATCGTCATCGGCGGCATAACCCACGGCAGCGCCGTGCTGGTGGCCCCCGACTGGCTGGAAAGCCCATGGGGGCCCATGGGCTTGGATGACCTGCGTCCGGAGCATTTCGCCCGCTTCCACGGCAGCGCCCCGCAAATCCTCCTGCTCGGCACCGGCTGCCGCCAGCGCTTTCCCGACCAGTCGCTCCTGCGCGCCCTCCGCGAACGCAACCTGCACCCCGAGATCATGGACACCAGTGCCGCCTGCCGCACCTACAATATCCTTGTCGGCGAAGATCGCGACGTGGTCGCCGCCCTCCTGCCCCCCGGCGCCTGAAATCGATCTCAGTATCAGCCGGATACGCCCGTCGGCGGAGGGGTTTTTGTCGCGACTTCGGTCCGAGCCGTCGTTGTTCTAGGCGAAATTCCGCGCCCGGCAGGCGAACTGTTTGAGCCCAAAGGGCGAGTTTTTGCCTGCCAGCGGGATGAGCCGTAGAACAACAGGCAAGGACCGCCGGAGCAAAAAAACCCCTCCGCCGACGGGCGTATATGGAATCAGAGATTCGTAAAGAGAAATTCCGCCGACAGGCCCTCGCTCTCCAGGCGATGGCGCAGAGCAAAAAGGGCCTCCACCTGGATCTGCCGGACCCGCTCGCGGGTTACCCCCATACGCGCCCCCACCTCTTCGAGGGTGGCGCTTTCCCCCCCATCCAGGCCGAAACGCCACTGCAGGACGAGCCGATGTTTCTCCCCCAGGGCCGCAATCCAGACGCGCAACTGATGGTTCAGGTCCTTATCGGCTAGGGTCGACTCCGGGCCGCAACTGTCGGCATCCGCCAGCATATCCGCCAAGGACTGGTCCCCATCCCTCCCCATGGGGGCCTCCAGGCTGCTTACCCGCCCGTCCAGCTCCATGCAGTCGCGCACATCCGCCACCGGCCGTTCCATGACCTCTGCCACCTCCTCGGCACTGGGCACACGCTGGAGGCGCTGGCCCAGGCAACGGGCGGCGCGCAGACAGGCGCTCAGCTCCTTCATGACGTGGATGGGCAGACGCACGGTGCGCGTCTGATTCATGATGGCGCGTTCGATATTCTGGCGAATCCACCAGGTGGCATAGGTGGAGAAGCGAAAACCCCGTTCCGGATCAAACTTTTCCACCGCCCGGATCAAGCCCAGATTACCCTCTTCAATGAGGTCCAGCAGCGGCAGGCCGCGATTGATGTAGCGGCGGGCAATGCGCACCACCAGACGCAGGTTGCTCTCGATCATGGTGGTGCGAGCGGCGGCCTCGCCCGCCTGTACCCGCTGGCCCAGGGCAATTTCCTCTGCAGCCGTCAAGAGCGGGCTATGGCCGATCTCGCGCAGATAACAGCGAGTCGCATCCCAATCCTGGATATCGGCAGGAATGCTCAGCAAGGCCTCATCATCCGGTCCGCCGCCCAAGGCCTCCATGGCCTCCTCCGGGATCACCTCGTCGTCATCTTCTGCTTCTGCACGATTCACCATCCGCGATCTCCTGAAGCTACAGCAACCGTTCCCGCCAGCAGAGGCACAAAATGGCAAGGCCCCAGATCCCTTTCGTGGGCCATGTGCCCATCCCAGCGCAAATCATGCAAGCGCTGTCCTCTTCCGTCAGCCACCGGCATGATCAAGCGACCACCCGGCCGGAGTTGGGCAAAGAGCGCGGGCAGGGACCAGGGCGCCGCCGCCGTGATCACTATGGCATCGAAAGGCCCCGCCTCCGCCCAGCCCGCGGCGCCGTCGCCATGACGCAGATGGACGTTGCCCACCCTCAGTTGCGCGAGCTTTTCCCGGGCGCGGAGCAGGAGGGGCTCAATCCGTTCGATGCTATACACCTCGTCCGCCAGGGCTGCCAGGATCGCCGTCTGATAGGCCGAACCCGTACCCACCTCCAGCACTCGCTGCAACGGCTCTGCGGCGACGGCGGCCGCGGTCATGCGCGCCACGGTCCACGGCTGGGAAATGGTCTGTCCATAGCCAATGGGCAGAGAAACCGGCTCATAGGCGCGGCCAGCCAGGGCCTGGGCCACAAAGCGATGGCGGGGAATCCGCCCCATCGCGGCCAAAACCCGCGCATCGTCGATCCCCTCGGCCTGCAGCCGTTGCACCATGCGCGCACGGGTACGCGGCGAGATCATCCCCACTTCGGGGCTCAGGAGCGCGGACGGGTGAGCCATTGGCTCAGATCCTCCAGAAAGGCATAACGGGTCATATCCAGGTCCAGCGGAGTGATGGACACACTGGAACGGCGCACGGCATCGAAGTCCGTGCCCGGACCGGCGTCGGCCTCTCGGCCCGAAGGACCAATCCAGTACACGCGCTCGCCCCGCGGATCCTGGGCCGGAATCACGGCCTCGCTCTTATGGCGGCGGCCCAGGCGGGTCACTTCGGTACCCCGCAAGCGGGCAAAGGGCAGATCCGGCACATTGACATTGAGAATGGTATCGGCGGGCAAAGGGCTATGCAACAGTCTTTCCACCAGCCCGACCAGCACCTGGGCCGCCGTCGCATAATGGGTGCAGTCCTTGCCGGCCAGGGAAACGGCAAGGGCCGGGAGGCCCAGGAAACGCCCCTCCATGGCCGCCGCGACCGTTCCCGAATAGAGCACATCGTCGCCCATGTTGGCACCCCGATTGATGCCGGAAATGACCATGTCGGGCGCCTCGGCGAAAAGCCCCGTCACCGCCAGATGAACGCAATCGGTGGGGGTTCCGCCCACCAGATAATGAAAGCCATTGAAACCGCGCCGCAAGCGCAGGGGGCGGTCGAGGGTGAGGGAGTTGCTCGCGCCGCTGCGGTCCTGCTCAGGGGCTACCACCACCACTTCCCCCAATGGAGCCATGGCCTCGGCAAGGACCGCAAGGCCCGGCGCCAGATACCCGTCATCGTTGCTCAGCAGAAAACGGGGCATTCCTGGGTCTCCCTGGGTCAATACCAATCGGCGCAACCCATGGTAAGCCATCCGCGTGGAGTCGGTCCATCACTTCACCCTCCGGCCGTTCCATCCATTCCAGGGGCTGATGGATGGGCGGTGGCCTCGTGCTGGCGCGCTGCTGGAAATGCTGCTCGCCCCGAACGTGGTCGGGATATTCTAATGTGCCGCACCCGTCCGATCCGCATTGGGCACACTGGCCATTTGTTGGATCTGGCGCTGCAGCAGGATCACCCGCAACTGCGCGGCATCCATCTGATTTTTTAGACCATTGACCCTTTCCTGATAGCGGACATAGTTTCTTTCGTTACCCAGGCGCACGGCCTTCCCTTCCTCATAGGCCTTGGTGGCCTGGAGCAGTTGCAGGCGGGCGGCGGCGAGCTGCGCTTCCATCTGCTGCAGGGCGGGATTCACCGCCGGTTTTGGCGCGGAAATGGCTGGGGCCGTTGCGGCGGGCGCAGCCGCCGAACTGGTCGGAGTGCTCACCTCCTCCGTGGGCGCACCGGACACCACTTGTACATCCTTGGCACCCGGTGGCGGCGTGTTGCCATAGTTGACCACCCCCTGCGCCCCCACCCAGCGATAAATGGTATCGGCACCACTTGCGGTACTGCCCAGCAAGCCCGCCAAGGCGATGGCGAACCCCAGTCCAGCGCGGGCCGCCCCTGCAGTAGTCCTCACCTTGGCCTTTTTCCCCATCATGGATAACGATTTCGTGTGCAAAACAGCGCCCTCCCTCTGCATAGCGCACTATATGGGTGCCTTCCCGCCTGCTGTCAACCCAGATCCGGCGATTGGCGGAGGTGCTTTTAGGGCCAAGGCAGCAAAGCCTGCGGCCCGGATAAGAAAAAGCCCCGCCAAAGCGGGGCTGCGGGGCACAAGCCTCCCGCCAGGGGAGGCACAAAACAGGGCTTAGAGGCTGTAGTACATCTGAAACTCCACCGGATGGGTGGTCATGCGCAGGGTTTGCACCTCGGCCCACTTCACATCCAGATACCCTTCCAGCCAGCTCTCGCTGAATACACCACCCTTCATCAGGAACTCATGGTCGGCTTCGAGGGCATGCAGGGCCTCCTCCAGAGAGGCGCAGACGCCGGGGATATCCTTGAGCTCTTCGGGCGGGAGGTCATAGAGGTTCTTGTCCATGGCGTCTCCCGGATGAATCTTGTTCTGGATGCCGTCCAGGCCGGCCATCAGCATGGCGGTAAATGCGAGGTAGGGGTTCGCAGTCGAATCCGGGAAACGCACCTCGATACGCCGACCCTTGGGGTTGGTCACAAAGGGGATGCGGATGGAGGCGGAACGATTGCGCGCCGAATAGGCCAGCAGTACCGGCGCTTCAAAATGGGGCACGAGGCGCTTGTAGCTGTTGGTGCTTGGGTTGGTCAGGGCGTTGATGGCCTTGGCATGCTTGATGATGCCACCGATGTAATAGAGGGCCGTCTCCGAAAGACCACCGTAGAGGTCGCCAGCAAAGAGATTCTTGCCTTCCTTGCTCAGGGACATGTGCACATGCATGCCGCTGCCGTTGTCGCCGACGATGGGCTTGGGCATGAAGGTGGCGGTCTGACCATAGGCAGCGGCGACATTGTGGATCACGTACTTGAGGATCTGCACCTCGTCGGCCTTGCGGGTCAGGGTGTTGGCGGCCACGCCAATCTCGTGCTGGCCGGCCGTGGCCACCTCATGGTGATGCACTTCGACAGACAGGCCCATTTCTTCCATGGCGAGGCACATGGCCGAGCGCAGGTCCTGGGCGGAATCCACCGGTGGTACGGGAAAGTAACCACCCTTGACCCCGGGCCGGTGGCCCATGTTGCCGGATTCGTACTCCTTGCCCGAGTTCCACGCCGCCTCTTCGGAGTCGACCTTGTAGCCGCAGCCGCTCATATCAATGTTCCAGGTCACGGAGTCGAAGACAAAGAACTCGTTTTCGGGCCCGAACAGGGCGCTATCGGCAATGCCGGTACTCTTGAGATAGGCCTCGGCGCGCTTGGCCACGGAGCGCGGGTCGCGCTCATAGCCCTGGCCGGTGGCCGGTTCAATGACATCGCAGCGGATGATCAGGGTCGTTTCATCGGTGAAGGGATCGAGAACGGCGCTGGCGGCTTCGGGGAGGAGGATCATGTCCGATTCGTTGATGCCTTTCCAGCCGGCGATGGACGATCCGTCAAAGGCCTTGCCATCGACAAAGGTCTTTTCCTCAATGGTGTGGCCGGGCACGGAGACATGCTGTTCCTTGCCTTTGGTATCGGTAAAGCGAAAATCAACAAATTTGATATCCTTGTCCTGAATCAGTTTGACCACATCAGCGGGATTGTAACCCATTGCTATCTCCTCTATGTTTGAAAACTATTCCGTTTCGTAGCCCATAATGTAAACAAATATCGTGCCATCCGCTATCCAACCGACATCTTGATCATGAATAATGCAATCCATCCCGGTGGATCGCCCCATTTTTGGGCAGTCAATCTTGAATTGCACCATCATGAGGCAAAACGCATCCGGTCTCCGCTATCGCCATGGCGCCACAATACGCCAATCCGGACGACACCGGGAATCTCGCCATCCAAGGCGCGATGAATAGACCACTCCTTTTGGTGAAGGCTATCCAAAGCCCCCGCCGACGGCAAGAGATACTGTAGGCGGGCCTCGACACTACCGCCGAGATAGTGCAGGGTCACCTGTTCTGGCAGAGGCAGTTGGGCGGCCAGGAGCGCCTGCCGGATAGCCGCCTCGATCTGGCTGCGCGCCGGCAAGACCGGCGAGCCCTGTTCATCATTCTCGCTGTCAATATGAATGGTGGCATCCATGAGGTCCGCCACCTGCCGCAATAGGGCCATGCGCACCCGCTCGGCGATCTGATGCCCTTCGGAAACGCTCAAGGTCGGCGCCACCTGCAGGTGCACCTCGGCCAGGGCCTGGTGACCCATCTTGCGAGTCTTGAGCAGATGCAGGTCGCGCACCCCTTCACAGCCGAGGATGATCGCGCGGATTTCCTGCAGGGTGGCATCGTCCAGACCACGATCCGCCAACTCTTGAATGGCTTCCCAGGCCGTCACGGCGCCGATGCGCAGGACCATCAGCGCCACGACCAGAGCCACTACCGAATCCAGATAAGGGAAACCCAGCCGGCTGCCGCCAATACCGACAAAGACGATGATGCTGGAGATGGCGTCCGTGCGGTGATCCCAGGCATTGGCACGCAATGCGGCGGAACGGTTGCGCCGCGCCACGCGAATGGTGCGCTGGTACAGGGTTTCCTTGGCGACAATGGCAAAGGCGGCAATGTATAGCGTCCAGCTAGCGGGGACGACGAAGTGTCCGGCAAGCAGGCGTTGCACCGCCTCCACCCCAATCCAGGCGCCATTGACCGCCAGCAGAGAGCCGGTGGCCAGCGCGGCGAGGGTTTCGAAGCGCTCATGACCGTAAGGGTGGTCCTGATCCGGGGGCTGGCTGCTGAAACGCATGGCCAGGATCAGGCCAAAGTCCGAGAGGAGGTCCGACAGGGAATGGACGGCATCGGCCACCAGCGCCTGGGAATGGCCAAAGACACCCCCCACCAGCTTGGCAAAAAAGAGTACGACATTGGTGGCCGCGCCCACCAGGGTGATGCGCAGATTCTGTCGTCCCCGCTCCTTGCGGCTCACCGGTTCCGCTGTCGCCACGCCCTTGCTCCGCCTCATGGCAAACTCACGCCAAGCACTCATGCCGATAAGTCGACCAAAAAAAATGATTACCGCCAGATACCGCTAGGGATTCCTTCCCCCATATAATCATTGTATAATTTTTCATTGGGTCTTGTTCACAGTGTAAAACAAGAAACAGGATCCTGCCATCAGGGGCAATTATCGCTAAACGAGGGTAAAAATGCAGTCCACCATCGATGAAATTTTGTCCCGCGCCCATGCGCGCACCCAGGCCAATGGCAAGATCCACGCGGGGGACCTGACCCCGGAGGAAGCACATGCCATCCTCCAGGCCAACCCCAAGGCCCTGCTCATTGATGTGCGATCCCATCCGGAGCTGGATTTTGCCGGGCTCGTCCCCGGTTGTTGCCATGTGCCCTGGCAGCTCTACCCGGGCATGACCCCCAACCCCAATTTCACTGCTGAAATCACCCAGCATGCCCAGCCAGACGACCGTGCGGGGAATGGTGGAAGGCTGGAAGGCGGCAGGTCTGCCCTGGCGGCACAAGTAGCCCTTGGGGGACGGCGCAGGAAACAAACGCCCCCCCAATCCGGCCAGCCCTACTGCTGGCAGGCCGGGCAAAAGAGGGCGTTTTTACCGCCCACCGCCAACGTCTCCAGAGGCCCGCCACAGCTTGGACAATGCCCGTCCTGGTGATGGCGGGTGAGATAGGTCTTGGGCAAGAGGCTGGGCTTGGCCTGACAGCGCACGGCCCGCTCCAGCACCCGAGGGATCTGCTCCAGGAGCCGGCCGCGCTCTTCCTCGCTGAGACTCGGGGCCGTCCGATCCGGGCGGATGCGGGCCTGGAAGAGGATCTCATCGGCCCAAGTGCCGCCAATCCCCGGCACAAAGGCATCATCCAGAAGGATGTTCCGCACGGCGCTCCGCCGCCGCGCCAGGGCATCGCGCAAGACGCCGAGGCCGTCATGCACCAGCAACGGATCGGGCCCCAGCTTGGTAAGAAAATCGACATCGGCGTTTTCGTCCAGGAGCCGCAGGCGGTTGTGCAACTGGGTCCCCTGCAGCCGCAGGCGGTTATGGCCGTTCAGATGAATCTCCAGCGCCCCCCGCTGGCCTTCTTCCCCTTCGCTCGCCGCCGGGCCGCGTTCCAGATCTCCCGTCAGCTCGCCGCCAAGGTTCATGGCCAGGATATCCTGACGGTTCAACTCCAGAAAGAGGTAATGGCCGTAGCGGCGCACATCGGTGATTTCCCGCCCCTTGAGCGCCTCATCCTCCATGCCCGCACCGTCGGCAACCTGCTCACCCCGGGCATTGCTGACCTGCAGGGTGCCTATCCGCTTGTGCAGCATGGCCCGCTTGAGCCTCTCTTTCAGCAATTCGATCTCCGGCAATCCTGCCATATCGTCCTATCCGCCCCCATTTTCGCGCAATTTTCCTGGGCCATAGTCTAAACCCCTTTACCTAGCACGCCAATGGCCCGGTTGGCGCAATGGGTCGCGCCGAACCGGGCCATTCCTTAGCCACCGGTATCCGGGAGATACTGATGCCGGATCCACACCGGCGAAACTCGGGGCCGGTCTTATGGATGGGCCTTGATGGCGGCCTCCACCTGTTGTGCAAAGGCCGGATCGGTCTGTGCCTTATTCATGAAGGCACCGTACTCCTGTACCGTCAGGTGATGGGCAGAAAGCACCGCCTGAACCTGGGCCCCATACTGCTTCATCAAGGTCTCCCGCTGCGCCGCAGACACGCTCTTTGCCCCCAGATCATGGTGGATCTGCTCATTCAAGGGTTTGATCTGGGTGACGGCGGCAGCGAAACGACGGACCTCAGCCTGGCTCACCGCCGGCGAACTCTGGCCTTGTGCAGGACCTATGGGGGGCGACACAGACGGACCCTGCCCAGTGCCCATTCCCATTGGTGACGATTGCTGCTGGGGGCCAGACATCGGCATCTCAGTATTGGCTATCGCCCAACCAGATCCAGTAACGAACAAACCAAGACTAACCATTACACTCCATAGTCGGAAATGCATAATATTCCTCCTCATATCAGCGATTACAGCAAACAAGTGCAAGCGCAACTTCCACCAAACCGGCATCTCCAGATGCAGTCTATTCCGCTTGCATTTTCACCGTAACGCATCATGACGGAGATGGCAAATATCCTCCAAACATGGATTAGCAATAATCTTAATATGTTGTTATTATTTGCTAATATTTAATCTATAGGAAAGAACTATTGCTCAACGAAACTGTCGGATATCAGTTATTCAGAACACAACAATCGTTGCAGAAGATCCGCAACCAACCACGGTCGAGCCGTCTCCCGGCGCCTGAAGCCCCATCTCCTGACCGGAATGGAGGCGGGACTGAGCAGAGGATCCGGAAAAGTTGCCCCGTGACACGGCGCTGTCTGAAAATTTGCTCCGGCCTTGCGCCGGAGAAGATGTCCAGCATGGTGCGGCAGTTGCCCACATTTTGTACAGATGCCGCCATCGCCATTACATTAGCAAGCGCCACTCCGCAGAGGGGAACCAGCAGCGGGGGGCAGGGGCGGAGATGAATGCTCATCCCCTCCGCGCCCGGGGAACACCAGTCGGACTCCGCACCCGCAAGGTCTGGCCTTGCGATCGGGTCCGGGGCTATGGCACCCTGCGGCCGACGCCCCCACGAGGGCGTGCGTTTGCAGTTTTTGGAAGTGCCCTTATGATGTTCCCTTAATCCACTTCTCCTTCGAGATCCCCGGGAGCCATGACCAGCCAGGATACCCCCCCTTATTCCCCGCAGACATTGGAAAGCGAGGTGCAGCGCCGTTGGCAGGAAAAGCAGCTTTTCCGCGCCGTGGACGATGCCTCGGGCGAAAAGTTCTACTGCCTGTCCATGTTCCCCTATCCTTCGGGCCAGTTGCACATGGGCCACGTGCGCAATTACAGCATTGGCGACGCCATTGCCCGCTACCAACGCATGCGCGGCAGGCAGGTGCTCCAGCCCATGGGCTGGGACGCCTTTGGCCTGCCGGCGGAAAATGCCGCCCTGAAACACGGTCTGGCCCCGGCGCAGTGGACCCTCGACAACATCGCCCACATGCGCGGGCAGTTGCAGCGGCTGGGGCTGTCCTACGACTGGTCGCGGGAGTTTGCCACCTGCTCACCGGAATATTATCGCTGGGAGCAATGGCTCTTTGTGCGGCTCTGGGAAAAGGGCCTGGTCTACCAGAAACTCAGCACCGTCAACTGGGACCCGGTGGATCAGACCGTGCTCGCCAATGAACAGGTGGTGGACGGGCGCGGCTGGCGTTCCGGGGCCGCGGTGGAGCGGCGCGAGATCCGCCAGTGGTTCCTGCGCATCACCGCCTATGCCGACGAACTCCTCAGCGGCCTGGAGCATCTGGCCGAAGGCTGGCCGGAACAGGTCCTCAGCATGCAGCGCAACTGGATCGGCCGTTCGGAGGGCGCGGAGATCCACTTCCCTCTGGCAAACGGCGAGGGCGTCATCAAGGTCTTCACCACCCGCCCCGACACCCTCCTGGGGGCCACCTACCTGGCCATCGCCCCGGAACACCCGCTGGCCCTGGCCGCCGCCCGGACCCAGCCCGAACTGGCCGCCTTCCTCGAACGCTGCCGGCATGTGGCCGTTTCCGAAGCGACGGTGGAAACCCAGGAAAAGGAGGGTTACCCCACCGGCATCACCGTGCGCCACCCCCTGACCGGCCAGCCCCTGCCGGTCTGGGTGGCCAATTTCGTCCTCATGGGCTACGGCGAGGGCGCGGTGATGAGTGTACCCGCCCACGATCAGCGGGACTTCGAGTTTGCCCGGAAATACGGCCTGCCGATCCAGGTGGTCGTGGTTCCGGAGGGAGAGGAAACCCCGTCCGGCATCCTGGAACAGGCCTACACCGGGTCGGGCCGCCTCGTTCATTCCGGCATCTACGACGGCCTGGATAACGAGACGGCCAAGGCCCGCATCACCGCCGCCGTAGCGGCAGCGGGCCTCGGGCGGAAAACGGTGAACTACCGCCTGCGCGACTGGGGCATCTCCCGGCAGCGCTATTGGGGTACCCCCATCCCCATGATCCACTGCCCCCGCTGTGGCGTGGTACCGGTGCCCGAAAAAGACCTGCCCGTGGTCCTGCCCACCCATTACCACTTGGACAACCCCCGCTCCCCGCTCCTGGACGACCCCGAGTTTCACCAAGTACCCTGTCCCCGGTGCGGTGGCGAGGCGCGGCGGGAAACGGACACCATGGACACCTTCGTGGAGAGTTCCTGGTATTACGCCCGCTTCACCTGCCCTGATGCCACCGCCATGCTGGATGAGCGCGCCGCTCGCTGGCTACCGGTGGATCAGTACATCGGCGGCGTCGAACACGCCGTGTTGCATCTGCTCTACGCGCGTTTTTTCAACAAGCTCCTGCGGGACGTAGGCCTGCTCCCCGCCGATGGCCGCCATGATGAGCCCTTCCACCGCCTCCTCACCCAGGGCATGGTACTCAAGGACGGCAGCAAGATGAGCAAGTCCAAGGGCAACACCGTGGATCCCCAGGGCCTCATCGACCGCTATGGCGCGGACACGGCCCGGCTCTTCATCCTCTTTGCCGCGCCGCCGGAGCAACACCTGGAGTGGTCCGACACGGCGGTGGAGGGAGCCTATCGCTTCCTCAACCGGGTCTGGCGCCTGGTCCATGAATACGGCCAGACACCGCCGCCCCTGCCGGCGACCCTCTCGGCCGAGGCCCGGGATCTGCGCCGGCTCGTCCATCAGTGCATCGACCGGGTCAGCGGCAACATGGATGGACGCTACCATTTCAACGCAGCCATCGCCGCCATCATGGAGCTCAACAACGCGCTGATGAAAGTACCCGGCGACGCCTCGGCGGATCTCCGTGCCGTACTCGGGGAGGGCTTGCGCTCCATGGCGCTGCTCCTCTCGCCCTTTGCACCGCACATTGCCGAGGCCCTCTGGCAACGGCTTGGGCAGGAGGGGGAACTAAGCTTCGCCCCCTGGCCCAAAGCCGACCCGGAAGCCCTCCAAAGCAGCACCGTCATCCTCATCATCCAGGTCAACGGCAAACTGCGGGAACGCCTGGAGGTGCCCGCCGATGCCGACGCCGGGAGCATCGAGGCCGTGGTCCTGGCCTACCCCCCGCTGCAAAAGCATCTTGCGGGACTGAGCGTGCGCAAGGTGGTGGTCGTGCCGGGCCGCCTCGTGAATGTGGTGGCCCAATGAAACGGCTGCTGCTGGCCATGGGCCTCGCCCTCAGCCTGAGCGCCTGCGGCTTTCACCTGCAGGGAGGAGCCAGCATCCCGCCAACCCTGGCAGGCCTGCGGGTGGAAGGCAACGGTCCGGCGGGAGGCAGTCTCGCCCAGGCAACGGCCAGGGCACTGGAGCGGGAGGGCAACTACCCGCAGAAAACCGGTCCGGTGCTGCGCATCGACAATGCCGGCATCAGCCAGCGCATCATCAGCATCAGCCCGACGAGCGGCGCCGCCGTGGAGTTCCTCAACACCCTGCGCGCCGAAATCAGCGTTGTCGGGGCGGACGGCAAGACCCTGCTTCCGCCGCAACCGCTCCTGCTGGAAAACAGCTTCAGCTTCAACAGCGCCAATCCGCTGGCCACCAGCGAGCAACAAAACACCGCGCAACGAACGATGCTCCGCCAGGCGGCGCAGCAAATCCTGGCCCGCGTGCTCAACAGCCCCCGCTTCCGCGAGGCCCAGCCCTAAGCCATGCGCCTCAAGGCGGCCCAGTGGTCGGCTCATCTGCGCGGCACCCTGGCCCGTGCCTACGGCCTTTTCGCCGACGATCCCCTCCTCACCCAGGAGGCCGAAGATGCCCTCCTGGCCGCCGCCCGGCAACAGGGCTACGCCCAGCGCGAGCGCCTGAACGGGGGCAGCACCGCGCCCTGGGAGCACATGAAAGACGAGCGCGATGCCGGTTCCCTCTTTGCCGAGCGTCGCGTCCTGCTGTTGCGCCTGGATAGCCCCAAGCCCCCCCGGGAAGGGACGGCGGCGCTGGATTACTGGCTCGCATCGCCGCCCGAGGATGCCATCCTCGTCATCAGCGGCGCCCGCCCCGATGCCAACACCCAGAAGAGCGCTTGGTTCAAGGCCCTGGAGAGCAAGGGCCATACCCTCATCCTCTACGCCCCGGAGGGGAAAGACTGGCCGCGCTGGGTCGAGGCGCGTCTCGCTCAGGCGGGTCTGCACGCCGATGCCGAGGCCGTGCAAGTCCTCAGCAGTCTCAGCGAAGGCAATCTGCTGGCCTGCAGCCAGTCCATCACCCGCCTGCAGCAACTGGTGGGCAACGGGCAGGTGGATGCCGCGGCCGTGCGGGCGGTGCTGGCCGACAGCAGCCAGTTCAGCATCTACGATCTCGCCGACGCCGCCCTGCGCGGCGAGCCGCGCCATGCCCTGCGCATCCTGGATCGCCTGCGCCAGGGCGACGGCGAGCCGACCCTCTGCCTCTGGGCCCTGCACCGCGATTGCCGGCTGCTCCTGCAATTGCAGGACCCACAGATTCAAGCCGGCAGCCTTTTCAGCAAGGCACGCATCTTCCCGCCGCGGCAGGACTGGCTGCGCAACGCCGCCCGCCGCCTGAGCACCGCCGGCCTGCTCACTGCCCTGAGGGATTGCGCCGCCATCGATGCCCGCATCAAGGGCCAGGATCCCACCCCCGTCTGGCCCGCCCTCGCGGATCTGGTCCTGCACATTGCCGGCCCCGGCCCGAGCGGGCACAATAAGGCCCATTGAGCCCACGTCCCCCATGCCCAGCAAGGAGACCCCTGTGGATATCCATCGCGAAATGGACAAGATCGGCAGGCGCGCCCGCGCCGCCCAATATCAATTGCAGCGGGCCAAAACCGGTGCCAAGAATGAAGCCTTGGCCAGCATGGCCGAATTCCTGCGCCGCGACGCCGACGACCTCCAGCGGGCCAACCGCAAGGACCTGCGCGTTGCCGAAGAGGCCGGGCGCGACGCCGCCTTCCTCGACCGCCTGCGCCTGGATGAAGGGCGCATCGAGGCCATGGCCAAAGGTCTGGAGGAGATCGCCGCCCTGCCCGACCCCGTGGGCGAGATCACCGACCTGCGCTATCGCCCCAGCGGCATCCAGGTGGGCAAGATGCGCGGGCCCATCGGCGTCATCGCCATGATCTACGAATCCCGCCCCAACGTCACCGCCGACGCCGCCGGCCTCTGTCTCAAATCGGGCAACGCCGTCATCCTCCGCGGCGGCTCCGAGTCCTTGCACAGCAACATGGCCGTCGCCGAACGCCTGCGCGCCGCCCTCGGCCGCGCCCGCCTGCCCCTGGACGCCGTGCAGTACGTGGGCACCGCCGACCGCGAGGCGGTGAGCGTGCTCGTCCGCATGGATGCCTTCGTGGATGTGGTCATCCCCCGGGGCGGCAAAGGCCTCATCGAACGCATCGGCCGGGAGGCCACCGTACCGGTCATCAAGCATCTCCATGGCAATTGCCACGTCTACGTGGACGCCAGCGCCGACCCGGACAAGGCCCTGCGCGTGGTGATCAACGCCAAGACCCAGCGCCTGGGCACCTGCAACACCGCCGAGAGCCTCCTGGTCCATGCCGCGCGCGCCAACGATCTCCTCCCCACCATCGCCCAGGCCCTGCAGGGAAAGGGCATCGAGATCCGCGCCTGCCCTCGCAGCCTGCCCCTCATCCCCGGCGCCGTCGCCGCCGGCGAAGACGATTATTACGCGGAATACCTGGGCCCCATCATCTCGGTCAAGGTGGTGGACGACATCGACGCCGCCATCGCCCACATCAACACCTACGGCTCCCAGCACACCGACGCCATCCTCACCGAGGACCTGGGCAGCGCCCAGCGCTTTCTGCGCGAGGTGGACTCCAGTTCCGTCATGGTCAACGCCTCCACCCGCTTCGCCGACGGCTTCGAGTACGGCCTGGGCGCCGAGATCGGCATCTCCACCAACCGCCTGCACGTGCGCGGTCCCGTAGGCCTGGAAGGCCTCACCACCCAGAAATGGATCGTCCTGGGAGATGGCCATATCCGCGCCTGAACAGGGGCCCTCGGCGGACCTGCTCGCCCTGCTGGCGACCCTCGCCGACGGCCTGCCCCGCCCACCCTGCGCCCTGCCCCTGGCCGCAGCGTCCCTGGAAAGAATGCTGGCCGAGGCCGGGCACTGGGGCCTACCCATCCAGAGGCAAGAGGGCGGGCAACTGCGTCTGCACTATCCTTACCCCCCCCTGCGGGCCGCCGCCGTCGCCCAAGGGGCCGGTTGGGAAACGGCTGATGTCGTCGTCCTGCCATGGTGCGACTCCAGCAACGAACGCCTGCGCCATGGCCATCAGGGACCGCGGGCCCTCCTCTGCGAAGGGCAATGGGCCGGCAGGGGGCGCCGCGGCCGGCACTGGTCCTCCCCCTTCGGCCGCCACCTCTACCTCAGCCTCTCCTGGCCCGTCGCCGCCCTCCCCGAGCAGGGCAGCGTGGCCCTGGTGGCCGCCCTGAGCGTCCATCAGGTCCTGCATTCCCTCGGGATTCCCGGACTGGGCGTCAAATGGCCCAACGATCTCTGGGTAAATGAACGCAAGGTGGCGGGCATCCTCGTCGAGGCCATCCCCCAAATGGGCCGGCCCCGCCTCATCATCGGCCTGGGCCTCAACGTCCATGCGGACCCCGCCCTGCCCCATACGGCCATCAGCCTGCACGATGCCGGCGTGAGGACCGACCGCAACACCCTCGCCGGCAGCATCCTGGCACAATGGGAAGCCGACCTGCGCCGCTATGGAGAAGAAGGATTCAGCGCCTTCCTCTCCCGCTGGCAAGAGGCCGATTGCCTGGCGGGACGCTGGGTACAGGTCTCCGCATCGGACGGCATCCGGGAAGGCCGGGCGCAAGGGGTCGATGCGCACGGCCGGCTCATCCTGGCGGACGAGAGCGGTCTCCACACCATCGCCATGGGCGAGGCGAGCCTGCGCCCCACGGTCGCGCCATGATCCTCATCGCCATCGGCAATACCCACACCCTCCTGGCCGAAAGCGCAGACGGGAAGCATTTCGCCTCCCTGCACCTGCCCACCTCCCCAGCGACAGCCCACGCCCCCGATCCCGGCCAGCTCCCTCCCCCCTGGCCGGAAAAATTGCGCCAAGGACCGGTATTCCTCGGCGGCGTCGTCCCCCACACCGCCCAAGCCTGGGCGCAGGCTCTCGGCCACTGGGGCATCCCGGTGCGCGAGCCCGATCCTGCCGTCTTCCAGCGCCACGTGCCCCACGCCTATACCCCTCCCGCCAGCCTCGGCTTCGACCGCCGCTGCGGCCTCCTGGCCGCCGCCCTGGACTACCCCCGTCAGGACAGCATCCTCATCGACGCCGGCACCGCCATCACCATCGACCTCTACGCCCAAGGCCGCTTCCAGGGCGGCCGCATCCTGCCGGGCTTGCGCATGAGCCTGCTCGCCCTCGCCCAGGGCACCGCCCTCCTGCCGGATCTGTCCCCAGAGGGAGATATCCCCCTCCTCGGCAACGACACCGCCGCCTGCATCCGCTCCGGCGTCCACCACATGCTCGCCAGCGCCCTGCAGGGCGCCATCACCCAATACCGCCAGCGCGCACCCCAAGCCCAGATCCTCCTCACCGGGGGCGACGCCCACCGCTTCCTTCCCGCCCTCCCTCCGACCCAGCACCTCCCGCAACTCCTGTTGCGCGGTTTTTATCTGTGGGCGCAAGGCTGAGGTGCGTCGGCCTGCTCACGCACCTGAGAGATAATTTTTTCAAGCAGGGGCTAGGCACCGGCGACACATGCAACCCCCTCGTGCTCATGCCGCAGCGCTCTTCGTGCCGATCGAAATCCATTCCAGCCGCTGGCCCTTGGCGATCCCCGAGCGCGCAATGCTGCCTGCGGCGACTTCGAGAGTGGCCCATGCCCCCCGGCAGGATTTCAGTCCATACGGCTTCACTCCCTCACGACAGGCCAAGACCGTCTGTTCTCGATCCAGAAACACGATGTCCAAAGGAAATCGCATACCCCAAGTATGCACACTGGCGCAGGGCATCAGCAGCAATCCTTGTTCCTCATGAAGCGCTGGCTTACCTAAGAGCCCCTGCAATCGGTCCCAAAAACCGGCAGCCAGAACCACCTCGGACCAGAGAACCTGCCTGTTGCGCCGGATCGCACCCACGACCTTCAAAATCCGCCTTCCTGAATGAATTTCATATAGATGACGAAGGCCAGCATCAGAAAGGTGATCGGAAAAATGAACACCACAAGGGGGGCCAGAAGCTTCACCGGAGCTTCCAAGGCCAATTTCTCGGCGCGCAAGAAACGCTCTTCACGACGTTGTTCCGCCTGCGCCCGCAACACCGGTCCGAGATCTCCGCCCCGTTCTTCGGACTGGATGAGCGCACTGACCAGGCTGCGTACCTCTGTCAATGTGACACGCTCGGCAAAGCGCCGAAACACCTCGATCTTCGGGGCGCCTGCCCGCAAGTCGCGGATCATGATCCGGAATTCGCTGCGCAAGGGTCCCGGCGGGCCCTTCTCCACCGCCACCTGCATGGCGCTGGTCAAGTTCAGGCCACCCTCAATCATCAGCGTGATAAAGTCCAGGTAGACGGGCAGTTCCTTCAGAATCAGCCGCCCGCGCCGCTTGGCCTGTTCTACGAGCCATAGATCCGGGTAAAAACTCCCCATAAGCATGCTGAGAAACGCCAGCCAGATATTGAAAAGGCCGAATGCCCTGTAAAACAGCAGGACGAAGATCAACGGCGCAAGGGTGCCGATTACCTTCAGTGCCATGAACTCCCTGGCGCTCAAGAGATGATTCATCCCTGCCCGCTGCAAGCGCTGGTGTACCCGGACGAGGTGGCGATCGGGGATGAACACGATCAGACTGGATCTTATGAACTGGACCAGTGGCCAGATGAACCGCAACCCCTTCGGCAACGGATCCATGTAGTCGCGTGGCGAGGGCTCCATCTGCCGCGTCAGCATGCCCAGAGCGTACACGGCCAGCCCCACGGCCAGCCCGGCGAACAGTCCCAAAATCAATATCCATATCGCGCCCATCGAAAAGACCCTCTTTGCCTGATCAGTTCGCCTCCGACTTCCTTGGGATCATGCCACGCACGGCCAATGGCAGGTTGCCTTGCCGCTCTGCGGAATGGCCGAATGTTTCGCGACCCCGGCAGCATGCACTTATACCTCGATGCTCACGATTTTGCGGATCCAGAAATATCCCAGCACCTCGAAAAGAATGGCAATGGCGAGCACCGCCCAGCCGCGCACGGTGTGAAAGAGCGCTCCCATGGCCTGCGGCTCGATCTGCAGAAGGGCAAGCACGATCAACGCCGGCAGGGCGGTCATGACCATGCCCTGAAGGCGGCCCTGTGAGGTGAGGGCCTTGATCTTCTGCTCCATCAACAATCTCTTGCGGATGGTCTCCCCGAGCCGCGCCACGGTGTCCGCGAGATTTCCGCCCACCTCCCGACTGATCCGCAGCGCGGAGGACACGAGCTGCATGTCCTGTGATGGTACCCGCTGCGCCAAGTGTTCTATGGAATCCTCAAACGCGACACCCAAGCGTTGCTCCCGGACCACGAGCGCCAACTCCTGACTGATGGGCGGGCTCAGGTCGCGGGAAAGCCCCTCCATGGCCTGCTGCAGATTCGCCCCCCCGCGCAGGCCGCTGGCCAACATCAGCAGCGCGTCCGGGAGCTGCCCATGCAGTTGATCCAGGCGCCTTTTTTTTAGCCAACGGAGGGCGAAACGAGGGAGCAGGGCAATCGCCACGACCGTCGCGCCCCCCAACACGGGCGACCCCAGCACCAGCCAAACGATGACCGGCAGCACGATCACCGCCGCCAGGTTGAGCTTCCACAGGAGGTCTGTGTCCGCGAAGATGAAAAGCTCGGACAATCTGGCGCGACTCTCGCGCGAGAACGTGACCCTCCCACCCGCCAAAGCCCGCTGGGCCGCGAGAAATGTCATGAAAACGCCGCTGGCCACCGCCAGGAAAACCAGAATTCCCAGTAAACTTTGGTTCGTCATCGCTCCCTCGGTTTTTGCGTGCCGCGCGCCCAAGGCGTTGTCGGAACGCCTGTGTCGCGGCTCTCGCGGAATCAACGGCACCGCCACATACGCTTATGGATATTATTAAAGCACAACCGGGAGGCCGGCAACAGTTAGCCGAAAATCACATATCATAGTTCATATCATATTGTTTATACTTAATAAAATTTTACATCTCTTATTGTCATAAAACTGTCACACAATGAGTGGAAAGAGACAGCGCACCGCTGTATTGACATCTCTACATGCTGCGGTAATATTTGGTTTAGAAATTAAAAGCAGAAAATTCTCCGTTTGGAGGGAGCGCACATGTGGTCGAACCTGCCAGCGCAGCGCGCGGCGTTGGGACCGCGGTACCATATCGTGGAAGCGCCACCATTTCGCATGGCGAGGGAATGGCGTGACCAAGGCTGGTTACGCCAAATCAAGGTGTACCGCCTGCGTCGCCAATGCAAAGGCTGGCAAGTGGCGCCTTGGTGGCGATTTCCGCCTGGACGCTGGCCGGCACCGCCGCGAGAACTCATCGCTTGGGCACAGCGCCAGGCAGCCGCCAATGAGCAACATCCCTGTCACACCACCACCGCCCTGCGGCTCGCGGTCAGTTTCTTGTTATGTCCTTACCCGACCCAGATGGCGCTCTATTGCTTGGAGCTCTCCGAGGACTTGGAGACTCAGGTTGTTCCTATCCTCCAAGAAAGTTTGCGAACTTTTCACGCAATACTGGAAGCCGAGGAGCCTTTCCATCCCCAGCTCACCCCGGGCGATTTGCGCATCGCGCAGATGCTCCTGGAGGGTATTGGCCAAAGTGAGGTCGCCGCTCGACTCGGCCTGAGCGAAAGCACCGTGCGTTCGCGGATCGCGGTCCTATGCCGACGCTATGGCGTCCCCAATCGTCGCGCGCTCCTCGCCTGCCTGTTCAAAACCATCGGACCAGACCAGCAAGGTTTGAGGCGATCCCCCCAATCGTTTCCGACACAACAGGAATAAAAGGCATGTGCGTTTTTTCTTTGGGCGCCTCGAAAAAACCCGTCATTCCCGCGAAGGCAGGAATCCAGTCCGTTGACGCCACCGGTTCGCGTTTTCGTGATGGCGATGTAACGGAGGTTTTTGAAGGTGCCCTTGGAGGTATCCACTCGGAGCCGGCATCGACCAGATCGGCCGGGGGATCTATCAGATTCAGCAAGGTCTCGGCTTTTTTCGGCATCCCCCTGCGCCCGGTCGTCGGCCTCGACGGCCAAACCCGCTGGGGCATCCCCATGCAGGCCGAAGCGCTGATGCGCATGCAGAGCCCCGTGCTGGCGACTGACTTGCCGAACAAGGCGAGCCTGGAGCAGCCCCAGGACGGCCCCGGAGCGGCTAGCCCGGGCGGCGGCAATCTCGAACCCATGCCCGATCCAGAAGCACCGCCTCCGGACCATATCTGCAATGCAGGGACAGAACCCCGTCCCGCACCATAACGACAGGAGAAAAGAAACATGCACTCCACCTCAGCCAGAAGCGACGCGGCCCCCATCGCCAGTCTTTTTTTCCTGGCCCTGGGCGCCGCATCTCCGATGGACTTCTGGACCCTTCCCGCCGAGGCGCAGACCGACATCACCTACCATCATGGCCGCGGCGGGCTCAGGCGCGTTCGCTCCCTTCTCCACCAAGGAAAGTGGCAAGGGGCCATCGACAAACTCAGACAGATCGCACCATCCTCCGGCTTCAAGGAGCGCATGTTGAGAAGAGCCACGTTGCTCCAAAAGGCCATTGATGGCGGTTCCCTGCCCCAGGACGGGAACCCCTGCGCACCCAAACAAGCCGCCGCCGACAGGCGCACGGCGTTGTGGGAGCGCGTGCGGCGTCTCTGGTGGGCGTGATCCCTGGATTTCTCTTCAGAAAGGAGCACTCGATTATGCATCGCACTCTCTTGGTATTTTCTTCGTGGTCGCCTTCTGGCCCATCGGCCAGGCTATGGCTGAGGATGGCACACCACTCAATTGCCCGGCCATCGCGGCAAAGATGACGTACCGGGAATGCGGAAACCCCCAAACCCCGGTAGGAAAGGCGATCTGCAACAGCAAACTCCGAGGGTTCGATTATTTGCCGCTCGCCGACAGAAGCATCATCGGTGCCTATGTCAAAGCGTTGAGGGCCGCCGAGATTGGGACTGCGGATTGCAAGGCCCTGTTGGAATGGCACGCTGCTTACGAAAAACAACTGGCGGCCTGCGGCACCAACGACCAATGCCTCCTAAAAAACATGGGCACATATAGCCGCACCCTCACCAAGATCGAAGACCGCCTGCAGACCCCCCTGAGCGATGCGGCCCTGCAGCGCTTCGCCGGCGGGGCGTGGTTGCAAAGCCCGGGGGAGAAGCCGACCTTGCTGCTGGAGCGTATCCGCCGGGGTTTGTCCATCTATCCGCTGCCCCGCATGGCCCTGCCCAACGGCAACACCCTGTACTGGGGTTTTCAACCCCACAACGCCACCCTGCAGTCCCTGGTGATCGTCGACCGCCAAGGCACAGTCCAACTCGTGGGCGCCGTGGATGGCATCTACCTGGGCTTACCGGAAGGTAAGGCCGTTCCTCAGCTCGAACCCGATGCCCAAATCGCCCTCTTCGTCCGGGATAGCCAGGCGCTGCAGCAAAACCTCCCCGCCATCCGGGGCTGGGCGGCGGCGAGCCTCCTCGGCTTCAACGTCGAGTGCAACAAACCCGGCGCAGCGGCCCGCTGCTCCGCCGCCGAGACCATCGCCCTGCCGTTGCGCGCCTACGACCTCCGATGCAGGCAAAAGGTGCATGGCAAAGTCCTCGTCAACCGCTGCCCCCTGCCGCTGCCGCCCGTCTCCGGAGAAATCTCCCCGGGCCTCTTTTGGCAATGAGACATGTCCGCTCCCCGGCCCATGGTTGCCCAAGGGCGCCCTCTGCGCCAACCCTCAACTTAAAGGGCCTTGGACGCGGATCTCACCGAGGCTGGTCACCAAACCCTGAGCGCTATCGCCAAGGGCAGGCGATGTCTTGCCCCATGCGCAGGCTCTGCAACCTGGGCAGGTCCGGATGATTGTCATCGCCACCAGTTTCAAGGACAAGAAGGGGGTCTTATATCTGCCCCAAGCATTCCCCGGCGAATTCGCTGCCAGCAGGGACGGCACCTTGTACATGGCCGCCCGGCTGCTCAAACCCCAGTTCATCAACATCGCCGCCGCCCCGCAGAGATGCGGCCAAGACATTGGCCAAGGCTCCGTTTTCGGACGCCTGGGCCAGATGTTTGAAGACCACTGAAATGGCAAGTCGCGCAACAAGGTCGGAGGCGACATCCCCAATCGGCACCTGCACACCCGGAGTGATGATCATGCGTATTTTTATCCTGTTGTTTAGTCTGTTATTTTTATTCTCGACCAACACAGCTTTTGCTCTGCCAGAACCAGGTCAAGACCTGCCCTTCCTGGGGCGCTACCCCGGTAGCGTCATGGACGCTTACAAAACGGCCCAATTCGACGAGGTCACCATCCCCTTGGGTCCACTCGGTAAAAACGGCCTGACCCGTTCCGAGACTATCCAGGGCAAGGCGACCTATATCAGCTACAAGGTGCCACAGGACCGCTCCCCACTGGAATTCATCAGCAACTATCAGCAGGCCTTGCAGCGGGCGGGATTCCGCATCCTATGGCAATGCGCCAACCGTTCCTGCAGAACCCAAGACGGGGACATCTCCACTACCCTTTGGCGCGGCGCCCCCACTCGGCGCGACGGGAATAGTGAGCCTTTTTTATTCGAAAATGGCCGCATGTTGACGGCAGAGCATCGGGCAGCCAACGGTGTCCGCACCCTGGTATTCATCAACGACAATACTGAGTTTGGTAGCTCCCAGATAGCCTCCGTGTACGCCGTGCAAACGGTGCCCATGCAAAGCGGCATGGTGACCAGCGACGCAGGACAACTCACCAGCCAGAGCATGGCCAACGCCCTGGTCCGGCAGGGGCGCTTCGCCATGCACCTGCCCTTCGACTTCAACAAGGCCAATCTCCGGACGGACGCCCTGCCCACCGTCGTGGAGCTGGCGCGCCTCATGCAGCAGTATCCGGCCCTGCGCGTGCGACTGGAAGGCCATACCGACCGGATAGGCACCGACGCCTATAACCAAAAGCTTTCTTTGGGCCGCGCCCAAGCCGTGAAAGCCGCACTCTTGGCACAAGGCATTACTGGCCAGCGGATAGAGGTGGCGGCCTTTGGAGCCACCCGCCCTGTGGCGAGCAATGATAGCGACGAGGGCCGAGCCCAAAACCGGCGGGTGGAAGTGGTGGATCTGACCCCTGGGGTCATCTCCGCCGTTACCCGCACCCCGGCTGGCGTTACGCCCGCCATGGCGGCTGCACCAAGCATGAACGGCATGCCGGCCATGGATGGCAATGCACCGCCTACCCCCCGCAACCCCGGCACCCCGTCGGCCAACATCCCGGGTTCCGAACTGGCGGGCGCTGCCACGGACGCGGTCCGGGACGAGACCAATTACCAGGTCCGTCAAGGTGTGCGCAGCCTGGTACGAGGACTTTTCGGCAACTAGGACCGTCCTTCTATCCTGAATAGATATGCCCACCGGACTTTCCGTCCGGTGGTTTTTTTTGTGCGGATGTTTCCCACGGACACGCCAAGGATCCCATCACAATGATGCTCACCAAATCATCTCAAACTGCCATCATTTTTATGACATTTTCGGATGAGATTTTTTTATTATTATTTTCATGTTGTTAGAGATAAGTTGAGTGATTTTCGGCTATATTGTGCTTCAATTTTAGCTATGCTTGAATGCCGGTGTGGTACATCCCAGCCCATCTCATCCAGGAGGAAGCCATGAAGCGGTCTATCGTGATACCAAAAGCGCAAAAAGAACGCGGTCAGGGCATGACCGAGTACCTGATTATCGTTGCCCTTATTGCCATTACCGGAATCGCCGTATTTTCATTCTTTGGCCAGACCCTGCGTCATCAGATGGCCGGCATTTCTCTTGAGCTTTCTGGTAAAAAGGCTGATACGGAGATTCAAGGTGCACAAAGCACGGCGGGCCAGGGTGTTACTGCTGCTGGCAAGCAGAAAGACATGTCGGATTACAAGTCTGACCTGGGCAAATAACAACAAGTATCCATGGCGGGGCTTACCCCGCCATGACTTGAGACAATTATTACAAATCGTCTCAGGCCATGGCGAACAAGACATCCAGGAGGGGTGCCATGTTGTTCACCGCATTGCCTAGCTACTGTTACCAAACTACGCCGGAATACTCGGAATCTGGGCAAGCGGCGCTTTTTTCCATTATTTTCATCCCGGTGGTCTTGCTCACCGGACTCCTCGTTTTCAACACCGGACAACTGACCGCCACCAAACTGAAAACCCAAAACGCCGCAGACGCCGCCGCTTTCTCCGCCATGCAAATGGAGGCGCGGGAGCTGAATTTCATCTCCTACACCAACCGCGCCATGGTGGCCAATCAGGTGGCCATCGGCCAGACCATCAGTCTGGTGTCCTGGGGGCATTACATCAAAAATCTGGGACAGAACATTCGTACGCTGACTTCCTACGCGAGTTGGATACCGTATGTAGGGCAACTAATCGCGACGATAGGGCAATACATAGGACAGGCGGCCAACATCCTGGACGAGGAAGTAGATACTGTTTCGACAGCCGTTCTTCCCATTCTGGATGGTGCAGATGCGGCGCTCAGCGGTGCGCAGGAGATGTATCATCTGAATAATGGCGTTTTCCCCAACAGCGGAAATCCAGGCGCCATGACTGCGGTCGCCGAACAGGTGGTCAAGCTCAACGATCCGCAGGCGCAACTGAATACCGTCATTCTTTCTACTAATTTAGCCTCCTACAATCTCGAACGCGGCAAGCTGATCAATCGCTGGGGTGGGAATAAAACAGATGCGCAACAACGTATGGCCTATGTGATCAATGCATCGCGGGATGGATTTACCCAGGAACGTAATGACGTACCTACCATTTTACGTCCGTTTCAATCGCTGACTCTCTTCCTTTTCCGGATTGGCATGGAGCGGCGCGGGGGCAGCCAAATCGCGATAGATGAGACCGGCAAATATGCCTGGTCAGGCATGGATACTCTATCGTTCAGAGTATGGAACTTTGATTGCAAGAATTTGAGATGTGGATGGAAAGGGGGCCGGGAAATTCCTCTGGGCTGGGGTGCCGCGCAGACGGTAGGCCAGGAACCCTATCACTACTTCCAAAGCTCGCGCCGGTACCAAACGACCAGCGCCGGGGTAGAGGTGAACTATCCGCCTCAAGCCCAGACACAATCCCTTCCCCCCTACGGCAACTCCTGGAATGTTAATCCGCTGGCCTCAACTGTTGCAAAATCTGATTACCCGAATGAGCAAGACACTTATGGCATAAAGATGCCAAGAATAGCAGATGACGGGAACCGCTTTGCCGCCGGCGGCATTACCCGTTATCAGGACTTTGTCCGGGACAGCGACGCGATGAAAAAAGCCAACGGCGATCCTTCAGACATCATGCCCTTTTACATGGTGGTGGTGGAACACCCACGGGGAACGGTGCGGGATTCCGTCAACGCTTTGGGCATCAAGCAAGCACCTATCCGTCAGGAGATCAATCTGGTATTGCCCCAAACCGCCCAGGGCGGCCAGGTGCGGGCCGTCGCCAAGGCCCAGGCGTACTTCCGTCGTCCCAAAACTCTGTGGCCGCGCCCGGATGGAAACTACGAACGCGGCAATCTTTTCAGTCCCTTCTGGGAGGCGCGTCTCGTGGATTTGACCACGCAAGATCGCGCAGGTATTGCAACTCAGTTAGGCATACAGTAGGAGGCTTGGTAAATGATCTCATCCGGAATAATCAAAAATTGCACCGCGCTCACCGCGATCATATCGTGTCTAACGGTGGCCGCCCCGAGTTTCGCGGAGAAAGTCACCGAACCCGTGCCCAATTCGCCCCATATGGATCTGGATTTGGTGCAAAAAGTAAAATCTGGAAAACTGACGGACGATATTACAGTACGCCGATTTAATAACTATATTCAATCTCCTGGTGATTTTACCAAGAATAAGGATATCCCGGAGTACGACGTCCTCGTGGCCGGGCAGTCGCATTTCCAAAAAATATTCGAAGATATGGGAAACCCGAATATCACCAATTGGGATACGCAACTGAAGCTCCCCAAAGGATGCCGATGGATACAGAATCCGCCGGAACTCGCACCAATCATCGTCTCAAAAGCTAAGGTAAACGGCCCGACGAAAACGGGATCCTGGAAGGTCATATCATGTGCAATGAAAGTTTCGGGGAAGGACTTCGCGACGGGAACCAAACAACTGACCAAATCCTGGACTCTGTTTTATCACTTGTATATGAGTTTCACCAGCGCCCCGCCGGCCGCCGTTCTCTCCCTGGTACAAAAAAACCTCGTCCACTTAGGGTATGAGGACGTTAACGCGTCTAAGGGTATTTCACCTATTTGTGGCAACGATCCAAAAAGCATATGCAACGAATTCTTTAATAAGCATACCAACATCTCTCTTATTGCAGGAGAAGACAATAGTCCAACCGAAGCAAAAAAGCTTACGACCTATCCCCCAGCACTGGAACAACTGAAAGAATATTTTCGTCACTCGAATAAACTCACATTCATCACCATCCACGAGGTATCCCTGGAACCGCTGGATGCCCCTCTCAAGCCAATTGGCGGAACGGACGGCGCGTTTGCACCTCCCGCGCATAAATAGGCAAGGCATGGTTACGAAAGAAAGCACGAACACATCATCCGGCTCTGGCCTCGCCAAGCATCGGGAGAACAGAGAAGAAGCCGGCCAATCCCTCACGGAATTCGTCGTGGTGGCGACCTTTGCCCTAGTGCCACTCTTTTTTCTGGTGGTCTATACCGGCAAGTGGAGCTTCAGCCAACTGCGTACCATCGAGGCGGCGCGCTATGTGGCGTGGGAGCGCACGGTGTGGCGCGAACAAGCGCCCCAAGGACGCGAGTGGACGGCCATAAAAAGAGATGGCGAATTGCGCAACGAAGCGGCTTTGCGCTTTTTCGGCGATCCCAGCACGCTTCCTCTCATTCCCGTTACGGCGGCCATGGCGAGTAGTGGTGGCGTTGATCCCCTGCTCACTCGCCACGATGGGCGCCCCCTCTTGCGGGACCTCGGCTTGGTGCAGGCGAACACCCGGATGGAATCAATGCCGGCCGGATTCTCGACGACATTTATGAGCACGCTGGCCAAGATCGTCAATATCCCCCTGGATATGAAAAACGGGCCGACCGTGGCGACGGTGGGTGTGCAATTGGAGGGTTTACCGGGCTCCGGCTATCTGCCGGACAACCCCTTGGCCCAAGGTCCACAGTTCACCGCCCAGGCGGCGGTGCTCACCGATGCCTGGGCGGTGAACGGCCCTGCGGAAGAGGCCCGTATCGTCCAGAAATTTCTTCCATCCCAACTCATGAACAATACCGCCATCAATGCCGTCAAGTCCGCGGGCGGGTGGTTGTTCCCCGAGTTGAATCGCCTGGACTTCGGGCACATCGATCCGGAGGTGCAGTATGGAGACCGCTTGCAGCCCTATCCCAAAGAGGTGAAGTGAAATGATTTCCCTACGAAAAATTTGGTCTCCAAAGGACATGATCGGGCAATCCAGTTTGTGCGCACTGCTTCTGCTGGTGTGTTCCATCCCATCGCAGGCAGCCGATGAGCAACCCCTTTTGTCGGTGCCGGAAAACGCCATCACCGAACCCTTGGCGGGCCATCTCAAGATCAATGGTGTGGAGATGCGGGCTGTGCAATTCCATGTGGGGGCGGAGGAAGAAAGGCTGCGCGCCTTCTTCGTGGAGGGCTGCGCCAAGCTCGGCGGCTCCTACACGGAAAACCAGCTACGCGATGACCGCATTCAGGGTTGCATCAAAGCACCCTACTCCATGACCAGTCAATGGCACATGGAGGGCGACTCGGCCTACGGCACCCTCACGAGTTTGCGTTTGGATCAGAAAGCACAACGAGATCCCCTGCCGAGCGACGTGCCTTTATCCGACAATGCACAGGTGCTCCAGGACGTGGAAAGCACCGACGGGCCCATCCATGGGAGGGTGCTGCGCATTCGCGTAGACAGCCCTGCCGCGGCCGTCCGCTCGTCATTGGAAAAGGCGCTGCTGGCGCGCCAATGGCACCCTTCGCCCGCCATGCAGGGCAACAAGGGCTCCGTGATCTCCATGAACAAAGGGAATCGCCGCCTCGACATCGTCATCGGCGAGGATGGTGCCGACAAGAGCCGCTTGGTGCTCGTTCTGGATCAACGTTAGGGAGGGTCCGATGAGATCAAAAAATCGTCCGCCATTACCATGGCAGGGAGAAACAAGCAACTCGCTGCGGCAACACATGACCGGCGAGAAAGGCCAATCCAGCATCGAGTACGCCATCGTCGCGGTGTTCGCCATCGGCCTGCTGCTCGCGGGGGAGCCCAGCCCCATCGCCCAGATCATGGAGGCCCTGCGCAAGTTTGCGGGCGATTATTCCTGGGCCGCATCCATCGCCACCCTGCCATTCTAAGGACTTTCCGTGTCGACTCCAATAAAACCTGAGACCACGCCACCGGTTTTACAAAAAAGGAGCCGCGCCCTGGCCGGATGGCTCCTCCTGGCCGTAGCGGCATTGGCGGGACTGGGGGCTGCCTTCCTGGCAGTACGCACTCTCAATTCCCAAGAATCCGCGCTGAAGCAACGACTGCTGAGCGAACTATCAAGAAAAGAAGAGCGCACCGTTGCGGCCGTAGTACCCATCCAAAACCTGCCGCCGAATACCCTGCTCACCCTTTCCATGGTGGCGCGGCGCAGCATTCCCGCCGAGACCGCCCCCGGCGATGTGGTGCTCGATACCGATTTCAACAAGATCGAAACTAAGCGCTTGCTTTTCCCTGCGGAGCGCGGAAAACCCCTCACTCTGTCCATGTTCAGCTCTGTGAAGAGCCCAGCCGACATGCTGGATGACAACCATCTGGCGCTGACCATCAGTGTGGATACGGAAAACTCCATCGACAAAATGCTTCGCCCAGGGGACCATATCGACATGCTCTGGATCGCCAAGCCCTCCGCCAACGGTGGCGATGCGGGTCCCAGCCAAGCCCTGCGCGTGCGTACGGGTACTGAGGGCGATGCGGTGCGTTTCCTGGAGCAGAACCTGAAGGTGCTGGCGACCGGAAGAGACTTATCGCCCAATGGCGGCAGAGCGGATGAAAACGCCGCCACGTACGGCACCATCACCCTCGCAGTGACCCCCCTACAAGCGCAGAAAATTCTCATTGCACAGAAAAGCGGGGAAATTCGACTGGGCTTGCGTAGCAATGACAAGGAAGGCGCTTGGCCCAACCACACGCTCACGCTGCAGGAAATCATGGGCGTTATCCGCTCATCGGCGGGCATCGAGTACATCATCGGCGGTTCGTCCAACATGGGCACCCCGCAAATCGCCCGCGTAGTTGCCGTGGGCGCCACGCAGCCCCTCCCGCGGACTATCGGCGGCAATCCTCCAAGCGACAATACCGCAACCGATTCCACGGCAGATGGCAACCGCATCCCCGAGATCCGGTATCTGCCATTTTCCTACGGCCCACCCATGACCCAGCCGTGACAGGAAGCGATACATGACGAACAATTTTCGGAAATATTTTTCCGCCGCCATGCTGGCTTGGATGCTGCCTGGTTTGACTATGGCCGACGACAGACAAGATTTTGATCAACATTCCACCATTCAACTCTACTCGGGTCAGGTAAAAATCATCCCCACCAGGGCGGTGAAAAGAGTGGCCGTAGGGAACGGGAAAATACTGAGCGTCACCCTGGTGGATGGCAAAGAACTCCTGTTGCTGGCGGAGGGAGCGGGCGAAACCAGCCTGCACCTCTGGTACAAGAACGGGGAGGAAGGTGCGGCGAGAATCGTGATCGCGCCAGGAGACGTTGGCCGCGCGGCGGAAGAAATCAGCAACCTCATGGGAAAAGATAAGCAGGCCCAGGTGCGGATCGTCGGCGACAAGGTCATCATCGACGGCAGGAACCTCTCCGAAGAAACACTCAACAGGATAGAAAAACTTAAAGCGGTTTATCCCAATGTAGTCAATCTGGCCGAGAAAGAGCAGCTCCGCATGGAGAAGGTAGTGCTTCTGGACGTAAAAATCCTGAAGATGAAAAAAGATTTCTTTCGCAGCTTAGGCGTGAACTGGAACCTATCCATGGCTGGCCCACAAGCCGGGATCGTCGGCGATTTCAGCTCCAATCAATATTTTCGCCTTGGCGTACCCACGAATAGCGGCACTGGTGGCTCCACCGCCAACTTTTCATTTCCCAGCACAGGGATACAGGACCTACCGCTCAAAGTTGCGCCATTCGCGACCAATTTCGGCATTGTGACGTCCATCGCTTCGCGCATCAATTTCGCCCTGCAGAATGGGGATGCCTATGAGATTGCCAATCCCAAGCTCAGCGCCAAAAGCGGCAGCAAGGAGCCTGCGGAATTTCTGGCCGGCGGCCAGATTGCCATTCCATTAGCCATTGGCTTTGGTCAGACCACTGTCATATTCAAGGACTTTGGCATCCGCCTCAAGTTCTCTCCGGTAGCTGACGACAGGAACAACGTCGGACTCAAGGTTTTCACGGAAATCAGCAATATCGATCCGGCACTGACGGTCGGAGGCATCCCGGGATTCTCCACCAACCGAACCCAGGCAGAGATCAATCTCAAGGATGGGGAAACACTGGTGATATCGGGGTTGCTGGATCAGAATCTGACCAAAACCAGCAACAAAATCCCGGCCCTTGGCAATATTCCCATTCTCGGCTACCTGTTCAAATCCGAGGACTTTCGCAACAGCGAGTCGGATCTGGTCTTTTTGGTCACGCCCAAGGTCATTACTGCGGATTCCGTAGAGAACATCAGCGAGAAATCCCAAGGCCGTTATCTCGAAAACATGTACAAAAGCAACGCCGGCAAGGGAATCATCCGCTAGGAGATAACGCTATGTTCATGGTCCGTGCTTCACACCCCAAGATCGGAACCAAGGAGATCGTCCCCAGCGATGGCGTGTGCATTCTCGGCAAGGCTGATCACGCCCATCTACGCATGGAAGGCTGGAACGTGGGCAAGGAACATGCCCGGATCTATGCGGAGCAAGGCGCCATCTATATCGAGGGCCTGGGGGGTTTCGGGGCGGTCCTGGTTAACGGGGAGCGCATGCGGGCCTACGGCCCCATAGAAGCCGATGACGAAATCATCGTCGCCGGATACCGGCTGCAGATCCTGCCGCGCTTCGATCACGACGTCATGATGGAAGGACAACGGGGGACGGTGAATACAGCGATCCTCGCACCCAAGTCTGCCACTTCGGCACAAGCGAGCATCGTACCGGCAGCGCAAGCCGCCCCGACAAAACCCGCCCAGACGGCCGCCGAGACCATACCGGAACTCACCCGGCCGGTCTACGACGCACGCTGGCTGTCCCTGGTACGGGAGATGCATGAATCGGTTCGCAGTCAAATGGACCTGCGCCGCCTGGATCTCGGTGCCCTATCGCCGGAGGACCTGCGCCGCACGGTAGGCGAACTGGTCCGGGAGATCGTGTGGCGCATGAACACGCCCCCGGAGCATGACCGCCAACGCCTGGTCAAGGAGGTGCTGGACGAAGCAGTGGGTTTGGGGCCGTTGGAGGATTTCCTGGCCGATGAAAGCATCACGGAAATCATGGTCAACCGTTACGACGAGGTCTTTATCGAGCGACAGGGCCGGCTGCTCCCCGCCCCGGCCATCTTCAGCAGCGAAACGGCGGTGCGTCACATCATCGAACGCATCGTCGCGCCCATCGGCCGGCGCATCGACGAAAGCTCGCCCCTGGTGGACGCCCGCCTGGCCGACGGATCCCGCGTCAATGCCGTCATCCCACCCCTCGCGCTGAAAGGCGCTTGCATCACCATCCGCAAGTTCTCCAAGAAACGTCTGCAGATGGAGGATCTCATGACCTTCGGCTCCATCGAGGAGCGCATGGCCCGCTTCATTCAGGTCTGTGTGCAGCAGCGCAAGAACATCATCATCTCCGGCGGCACCGGCTCGGGCAAGACCACGCTTCTCAACGTGCTCTCCAATTACATCCCCGATCATGAGCGCATCGTCACCATCGAAGACGCCGCCGAGCTGCGGCTCTATCAGCCCAATCTCGTCTCGCTGGAGGCACGTCCGGCCAACATGGAAGGCAAGGGGCAGATTCCTATCCGTGAGTTGGTGCGCAACTCCCTGCGCATGCGTCCCGACCGCATCGTGGTGGGCGAGTGCCGCGGCGGCGAGGCCTTGGACATGCTGCAGGCCATGAACACCGGCCACGACGGCTCCCTCACTACCGCCCACGCCAACTCACCCCGGGACATGCTCTCCCGACTGGAGGTCATGGTGCTCATGGCCGGCATGGAACTGCCCCTGACCGCCATTCGCGAGCAGATCGCGTCTGCCGTGGACATCATCGTCCAGATCACCCGTTTTTCCTGCGGCTCCCGCAAGGTCACCAGTATCTGCGAGGTCACCGGCACCGAGAGCGGCACCATCCAGTTGCAGGAACTCTTCACCTTCAAGCAGCAGGGCTACGACGCCGTCGGCAAGGTCAAGGGCGTCTTCCGCGCCACGGGCGCCGTACCAGAGTTCTACGAGGTCATGCGCGAGCGGGGCCTGCCGGTGGATCTGTCCATCTTTCAGGAGGAGGAGCCCTTGCGGGGGCGGGAGGAAAGCTATGGGACGTGATCTTCCGGGGCGTTGGCGAAGACGATGGGGGACGCTGCCTAGGGTCCGGGGTGCGGCGTTGAGAAAGCTCAATTCCGAACGGGTAGGGGCCGCCGCCCCGTCTTCCAGACAGCCGGGGCAACATCCCGAGGCCGGTGCCAGCGCCGTGGAGTTTGCCATCGCCGCCCCGGCCTTGCTGCTGGCCCTGCTCGGCACCTTCCAGGCAGCACTCTTGTATCAGGCCCGCGCCCAACTCGAGGTGGCGGCCCAGGAGGCAGTGCGGGCCGGGACTTTGCATGGAGCCAGTGTCGATGCCATCCGCGATGGCCTCGCCCGGGGATTGACGCCGCTCTATACCCACGGCCGGGACATGACGGCGCTGGCTAAGGGCTATGCCGCCGCCAGCCTCGCCGCTCAACAGGCCGACATCCGCATCCTCAACCCCACCCAAGAGGCCTTCGCCGACTTCGCCGAGCAGACCCGCGATCCCTCTGGGGCCTGGGTCAAGGCCATCCCCGTGGACCATCCGGCATCCCCCTGCGCCCGGTCGCCGGACTCGATGGCGCCGTGCGCTGGGGCATCCCCATGCAGGCCGAAGCGCTGATGCGCATGCAGAGTCCCGTGCTGGCGGCTGACTTGCCGACCAAAGCGGGTCTCGAGCAGGATCGGAGTGGAAACGGCGGCGCCCCGGGATCGGCGGAAGATGCCAATCCGCCCAAGCCCGCACCGGGCCCCGACATTGGCGACTACACACCACCTCCGGACCCGCAATTTTGCGTGCACTAAATGGAACACCACCAATATCGTTTCAGGAGACGAAACAGATGCGATCCCATTCCCCGTCTCTAGCCATCTCCCCCTTGGGCATTCTGGCGCTGGCTCTGGGTGCCGTGCCGCCCGGTGATGCTGACGCCATGGATTGCAGCAAGGCGTCGACTTCTACGGAGCGGACCATCTGCGGGGACAAGAAACTCCTTCTCTTGGACCGCGACCTCACGGTCGTTTACGATAAGTTCATCAAGACCTTTTCCGACACGGGACGCTACACCCACCTTGTCGCCAATACCAAGGCCGACCAACAGGCATGGCTCCAAAAAAGAGACGCCTGCGGCACGGACGCCGCCTGTATCAAAGCGGCCTACGAGGAACGCCTCACGTTTCTGCAGAGGAACGTCTGTTATCCACGGGATGATAGCCCCATCTATCAACAGCCGGCGCCAGCGCCAAAACCTGTGCCACCTCAGACAAAACCAAAGGAAACCACATCCGCATGCTCGCTAAGTGATCGGGTGGACTACGAGTTTATAAAAAAGAGCGAAGGCGCCATGCTTGACTTCTATGTGCCGGGAGCATTTAAGGCCAATGTAAAAACTGGCAAAAATCTAGGACCGCGCTATAAAAAGAATAAAAAAACCGGCGATCTCGAGCAAAAGGCCATGGCGGCCAGTGGGGTCACAGTAGGGGAAGGCGTGGATCTTGGGCAACAAAGCATAGCCAACCTAAGGCGCTACATGGGAATAGAGGAGAAGAAATACGGGAAGCCGGATAGCGTCAAAATAGAAAATATACTATCCCAGGTAGAGCCATACATTGGCTTAAAAAAAGAAGCTGCAGTGAATGCACTCAACGAGTATTACAACAAAAATGATAAGAGCTACCCGACGCTAGAAAAGGCGGAGGCTGATTTTATTTCCTCGGCAGTCAAACACGGCTATGCCGAAGACGCAGCGGCACTATTCAACAAGAATGCCAATCCAAAAATGGATTTCCGGTCTTTACCTGGTGCCGTGCAGACCACCCTCACCGATATGAAATACCATTCCTATATCTCGA
>JABEBX010000538.1_pt1 | contig 45847 bp, 43 predicted proteins | sample 7245971 | NCBI WGS metagenome assembly JABEBX01 (sample SAMN14506365, study PRJNA622280) | hot springs metagenome | biome: hot spring [ENVO:00000051]|acidic hot spring [ENVO:00002120]; feature: spring [ENVO:00000027]|sediment [ENVO:00002007]; material: sediment environment [ENVO:01001048]... | reverse complement strand
TAAAAACTCGATGAGCATAAGAAATCTTAAATTGTTTACTAATTGTCCACATATATTACCTCCTAAGTTATTATATCATTACATATTTTTGTATCTAAATTTAAATAAGAAATTATATTCTTAAATTCAGTTAAATTCATTATTTCTTTTTTATTAATAGCGCAATTAATTGATTCTTCTATTGTATCTCTAAACGGATGTAAAAAATAAATAAGAGATAATATCTTGCTTCTTACTTCTTTATCTTCTTCTCTTAATAGACTTTCTGGTAATGTTGCTATTGTTGTAAAATAAAAATCTACAATTAACTGTCTTCTTCTGTATATATCCCAATATGTAGAAACACCTAACTGTTCTGACTTAACTTCTTCTTTTAATAAATCGTCAAATGGAATATTTTCAACAACAGATTCTCTAAATTTTGAAAAAGAATTTACATCTAGCAAATCTTTTAACTTATTTATCCAAAATTTAAGTCCTTTACGAGCTATTATTGTTTTCATACTATCCGAAGAATCTCCAACTAAAGCATGAAAAACTGGATAGTTATAAAATAACTTTTTTCTTTCTTCGTCTGTTAAGTTTTCACGGGGAAATAACCATTTCCATCCGTCCCAATATGTTTCTAATCTTCTATTACTTGATAAGAAAAAATATCTAAGAACATAAGGGTCTGTAGAAACCATATGAGTATAATCTTTATCAGTAGATACAAGTATATGAAGAGAATCAGGAAATAAGTATTTATGTAAATAAGCCACATAATCAGAATCTATATTAACAAGATCATAATAATATGTATTAGGAAGATATTGAAAAATATGTTTACAAATATTCATTGTTTTCTTAAAAATATCATTCATATAATCATGATACATATAAGAATTAGGACTTTCTTCCTTTAAAATATTAAGACTTTTTTTACGATCTTCCTTCCATTCATTTACAATATTTACATTAAACTGATTTCTTCCATGATCGATATAAAAAACAAATTCGGGTTGTAAATTAAAACTTTTTATTACAGCTGCTTCTTTACCTGTAGCATATAAGACTGCCTTTAATGCTTCATTTAAACTATCTTTATTTTCATCTTGAAACTGTTCTCTAACAATATTATCCATATATTTACCATAAAAAGAATTCTGAATATCTTTATATATTGTTACTTTTCTTTTTTCTTGTCTTAATGCTACTTGACAAATTTTTTCCAAAAAACTTTCTTCAATCTTAATAAACATTGAAGCTCCTAAAACAATTATTTAAGTTTGTTCTTATTATTTTTTTCAATTAAAAAAAGTAAACTTTTGTTTAGCTATTTTTCTGCTAAGATCATAATAGAATTCTATACTGTCGTAATCTGTAGTAATTATTCCTTTTCTAGACACGTAAGATAAAAAGTCAGAATCATCAGGAAATAAACGAAAATTATTAACTTTATGTTTATCTGGATAGTATTTAATAATTTCTGTTTGTCTAGGAAGATTATGATAAATATCTATTCCTATACTATAGTTAATTAAAATATTATTAAATCTTTTGCTAATAAAATCAATTTCTCTAAATATAGAAGAGTATTCTTTGCGTTGTTTCTCTAAAAGATACGGAAAATAAAAAATTAAATCGATAAAAACATTTGATCTTCTTTCAGATAGAATTTTTATGAAATTTAAAATATTTTCTATGATTGTGCCTTTTCTATAAAAATTAATAACATCTTGAGATAAAGATTCTACTCCAATTTCTGGATATAAAAATTGAAGATTTCCATCAAATTGTTGAAAAGTATTTATTATATTCTTATCTGCTCTTATATAAAACAATAAATTAGTTTTTGTATCTCTAACTGCTGAATAATTTTGAAGTAATATCTCTAGATCACTTTGAATTAGTGATAATGTTCCAATTCTATAGACCAAAGGAGAAGAAATCAGTTTTCTACTTTCTTTTATTACATCAAATAATTGTATTAATGGTCTTTTATATTTCGTTAGACAATATGTTGGACCAGCGCAAAAAATACACTTATTCCAATTACATGCCTCATTAAGACTATAATTTAAATGTATTATCTTATTAGAAAATAAATTATTTTGAGATATTTCTTCTTCATAAAAGTAATTATAGTCATATGAAATTTCTTTAGAATCGAAATAAGTTTCAGCAAGATCTTCTACAATTTCTATGTTTGAAAGCTTCTGTAGAATATTAGGAAAGAATTGTTGATAATTTTTGTAAAAGCTACCGCCAAGAACGAATTTTGTTTTATTACAATTTGTTATGATAGGAAGTAGGTTAGCAAAATCTTCAATCAATAAAAGTGATATAAAAACAATATTATACTTAGAAATTTCATTTACTACTTGTTGTAAGTTATAATCTTGGGGATTTAAAAACATATGTTCTTTTATATTCTCTTTAGAAATAAAAGAAAACCCATTGTTAATGTATACAATTTTCCCAACAATCGTATATACACTTATAAATAAACTTTTCATAAAAACCTCCATATAATAGTTTATTAAACATGTTTTTCATCTCGCAATTCGTCTAAATAATTTTTTAATCTTAACTTAGTTAAAACACCATATTTCTCTGCAGAATCATTAAGCGATAGTTCAATATCATAATTATGCTCTGTTTTAAATACAATATAATATGTACCCGTTGTATAAATCATTCTAAGCAAAGATCGTGCAAAAAGATCTTGTAAAATATCATAAATTCCCAATATAGCATTACAAATAAATTGTCTACTATATTTAACATCGTTTTTATAGAATATAGCATATATTGCTTCGGTATTCTGTAAAAATCTACAAAAGAAAGGTCCAATATCTAAATCATATTCATAATTTTTTGTATCAGGCACAATTATATTTGATTCCGATAAATTAACTTTTTGAGTATATTTTATAAAATGTTCTAGAAGAGAAGCTGCAACTATACTTTTATTAATCTTTAAAAAGCTTTCTAATGAACAAGAAACAAGTTTATATCGTTTAGCTCCAGCATTTTTTACCTGATAAGTTATCATATCAATACTCCTTTATTTAATTTAATTTCTTTAATTCGTTTACAATCATTACCAAAATCAAGATTATCTCTATTATACAATATAGTCGATTTATAAGGAAATGTATGATAATTAAAATCTTTATCTGCTAAGATTATTAATCTCCAATCTATAATACCAAATAAATCAGTTACAAATTGATAAGCTGAAATCAAAGAAGATTTACTCCAAGATGCTACTAATATTATTTGGTCACTATCACCTATGTATTCTAATTGTTTTAATGTAAAATATCCTCGTAATAAAGAAAATACACCTTCTGCCAAGATAATTGTTCCTTTTTGTAATAATTTGATATCTTTTGGTTGTACTATATAATGATCCTTTTTAAAATCTTTACTAAGCGTAATATATCTTATATTATTAGATTTAATATTTCTACAGTTAACTCGAGATTTTCTATAACTTGTAAATCCAACAAAATCATAATTTAACATTCTTTCTAAGTTCCTTTTTTCTGGAATTTTAAAACTATCTACAATTGTATCATCTATCCATTTTGGTAATTCTTGAAGATTCAATCTTTGCTTTACATATTCAATCTTATCTTGCCTTTTATTATTTCGTTCAAAATAGATATTTTCTCTTATATTTTCAGAAGATATAGTTGGAACTTCTATTTCTACTTTACTTGCCGAAATCTTTAATTGTCTAAGTAATTTTTTAATAGTTCCAGATTCACCACAACGCATACAATAAAATACAGGCTGAGGATAATCTGGAAGAATATATTTAGATGCATATAAATGAGTATGTTGTTTATTTTTTGCAGAATCTCCGCAAAAAGGACAGCGTATACTAAACTCAAAACTTTTATTATAGAAAGGTAAATTATTAGACACACAATATTGTTGAATTGCATCTATATAATTCATTGTATATCTCGAACCACTTCAGAAATTCTATATGTAAATTCCAAAAATAGCATTGAGGGAATTGCAATATTAGAAAATCTATTTATATATTGACTAATTAAAACTTTAATTGGAATATACTCAATTGGTAACTTATAAAAAAGACTTTTTAAAATATTTGTATAATCCAAATAAGAAGTGGTAATAACTTTTATTAATTCATTTAATAATGTGTAAGGATTAGATCCATTTCTAACAGATTCAATATATTCTTCTATCATAGTAATGACTTTACTATCATTATCAAGCAACTCTAAAATATTTTCTGTTGGAGAATTTGCATATTTTTGTAAAGTATTAATAACTTTTCTAAAATCTGGATATAACATTGCAATTATTTTTGCTACAACTTTTACTTCCATTTTAATATTTTCATTGGCTAATATTTCTAATGATAATTTTAACATTGAATCTTTTGGAATTGTATCAAAAGTAAATGTTACAAATCTTGATTGAATTGGTTTAGGAATTTTACTTTCATTTGCAGTAAGAATAAACCTTCCATATTCAATATATTTTTCAATAACATGTCTTAATGAAGCCCATGCATCTTGAGAAAGAAAATCTGCTTCGTCTATAAATACTATTTTAATTGTGGATGCAATTGGTTGAGATGATAAAAATTGTATTATATAATTTCTTATTACATCTATTCCTCTTTGTTCCGAACCATTATTTTTCAACCCATAATAAATCGCTAGAATATTTATCAGTAAACATGAATCCTCCTAAGAATGTTTTCGAGAACTAATTATATTTGTTCTCAAATTTTTGAATAGTTTTTCTATATTTTAATCTTTATTATAACGGTGCATTCATATAATCATCAAGAGTTGCACTGCGGTTTTGAACCAAAGTATCTGTCTGAGATATTGATTATGGTGTATTATCCGGAGTTGTACTGGGATTTTGTAGAACCATAGTAGACGATGGTGTATTATCTGGAGTTGTACTGGGATTTTGTGGAACCATAATAGATGATGGTAAAGAATTTGCCATGTTACTAGTAGTTGGACTAACTGGCTGAGCTGCAGTATTCGCTGGGGCAGTTGATTGTACTTGATATGTAAGGCCAGCAGTTGTTTGTGGAGGAGTGCTTGATGAAGATGTTGTTGGTAATGTACGAGAATCTCCTAATACATTTATATAATCTTGTAAATTTGATGGACTTGTTGCAGTATCATCAAGAAGAACCGCGTCATATATCGATGTAAAAGTTATATTTATATCAATAATAGAAGGTCTTTGATTATAAGATAAACTATTATGAGCTCCTTTTTCAATTTCTACATTAGTAATCATTCCATATTTAATACCAAATAATCCTTTACAAGTAGCAGATACAAAATATGGCCATCTATAAAAGTTTATTGTAGGATCTTTTCTTGGTGTGGATAATCGTAAAAGTTTTTCAATAGGAGTTAATATACTATCGGTATATTCTGAATCACTACCTGGATTATTACAAATTAATCTAGTTTTAATTGTATAACTTAATTGAGCGTTAGATCCTCCCCAGATCTTTGGAAACATATAAAGATATCCTGCTGGTGCTTCTGTTATTCCTGTAACAAGTTTCTTTAATACTGATGATCCGTTATTACTAATACCACCACCATGTTGATTAACAAAATTTGTTAGTTCATTTCCAAGACTTTTTGCTAAAGGACCTATATCTATTCCTAATTGTTGTAAAGACTGACCAAGTTTAGAAGTCTCTGAAAACATTGATGAAACAAAACTATTGGCTAGTGTATTGGTAAAAGTATCACTAAATGAAGTTGGTTCAAAATAAATTCGTAGTGGTTGTTCACTCGTTTCCACATTAAAGGTCACTAGATTTTGTAAATCCGTGGAAGTGGCAGCATTTTTATTAAATGTAGGTAAATATGGTATTACATCAACATATGGATATGAGATAGTTGCTGCATTTATATCATCTCCATCTAAAGATGGGGTTGTAGAATAAAGAGGTAGTCCTATAATCACATAACTTTGAGTTGGAGTAGTTCCTACACTTTGATTTCCTGTGGAACTATTTTTAGTCATAAAATCTGACATTTTTAACTTCCTGTAGGATTAAATCCATACGCGCTTAAATTAGGATTACTATGGATTTTGGATGCTTCTGATTTTAATACATCTTGTTTAACAATGTTTGTATTCGTTGGAGCATTATTAACTATATTTATTGTATTACTTTTTAATTCGTCTTTTTCTTGCTTTCTTTTTAATTGTTGTGGTAAATTAAGATTTTTCTTAAGTGGACTAGCAGTAGATTTTTTCTGGTAATTCATATATCCAAGATCGTTATTTAAAACTTTTCCAAGAGTATATTGATTACCACTATAATCACTAATTACTGATTGTAAATTACCATGGTCTTTGCTCATTAGATATCCTACATAGGCTCTATATGCAATCATGGATGCTATTGGATTTGTTCTTGTTGGAATAGTTCCTTTACTATAAGTAAGAATTGCGGGATTCCATTTTGAAAAATACTTTCGATCGCTCCATACCCAATCCCACGTTGGTTTTTCAAACTGATAAAGTCCATGTGCTCCAGCAGGTCCGCTACTTGCATTTTGATTTCCACCACTTTCTTGGATCATCTGTCCTATTGCTAAACTTTGTGGAATCTTTGCTCCTGGACCACTGAATAAATATTTATTTAAATCTGGTGTCCATTTATGTATATTTTGATAAGCAAGTTTTCCCATATAAGCAGGTATTCCACTTCCTGATGTATAAGAACTAGCCGAGGCAAATGGACCACCAGCTCCAGTTAATACACCAGATCCGCCCAATCCTTGAGACGAGTTTTGCCATGTATCTGAAAATGGATTAAAAATCATTCCTTTCTTATTTTTATATTCCTCTTCAAGATGCAATTTTATTGCTTCTAAATTTGCAGCGGAAACTGCTCCTGCAATTCCATATTTATTATATGCGTAAGTAACTATATTTATTGCTTTCTTTGTTTGTTTATTTACTTCTTCTGGATGGATATTTGTATGAACTTCCGGATAAACTGGTTGTTTCTTTGACTCTATCTTTACTTTTTCTGGATGAGCGATTATATGAATTGTTTGTTTCTTTGACTCTTTTTGTGCATCTTTTGCTTTAGCCTTAACTGTTTTCTTTTCTGAATTTTTAGCAAAACCAAATTTAACTGCGATATCGTGTCCTATAGATTTAATATCGTGCCAGACATATCCCAGAATAGCTCCAATAACTGCTGCCTCGGGACTTTTTCCTTCAAGTTTCCATGCTTCATATGCATAATGTAATACACCTTTAGTAGTTTTTGATAAAGTAGTTTCTATTTTCTTAGCTGTCTTACTTGTATTAAACCAAGAAACTACTTTTTTCGTAACCCATGTAATCGGTTCAATTAAAGCTCCAACAAGAGTACCTATGGCAGCTCCGTATGGTCCACCAATAAAAAATCCAGTTATTCCCCATAATAATGTATTTTTTAATTCAGTTAATACAATACTTTCTATTTGCTTAAATGATTTAGTTTTAAACCAAGCAACTATTTTATTTGTAACCAATGTTAAAGGTTCAATCGCTGCTCCAATAAGAGCGCCTACTAATGCACCATAAGGTCCAGCTACAAAAAATCCCGATATACCAAATAATAATGCATATTGTAAACTCTTTACTACGATATTCTGTGTTTTTTTACGTGAATTACTTGACATACCAGTAAACCAAGTAACTACTTTATTTTTAACCCATGTTAAAGGTTCAATCGCTGCTCCAATAAGAGCTCCCACCAACGCACCATATGGTCCGCCTACGACAAATCCGGCTAATCCCCATAATAATGCACTTTGTAAACTTGATGATATTATTTGTAATGTAGTTTTATGAGAACCAGATTTTCCAAAACTACTTGATCCTATTGCCGTTTTAAATCCAGAAATTAAACTTCGAACTCCATTATAAAGATTATTTGCACCAATTGCTCCAAGAATAACACCGGCAGCAAGTCCATATAGAGGAATTCCAAGCGGCATACCTATTAAAAAACCGGCAATTCCACCAGTGATTGCTCCTCTAATTCCACCATTAGCTGATAAAAAGAATGTCATAATAGATTTTATTGCACTAGAATGACTAGATGATTCTAAAAGACCAATTCCAAGCCCTGCTAATAATAAACCAGGAAGACTAAATAACTTACCAAAAATACCAAAGATAGATCCACCAGAACCTTCTTTTTTCTTAAGTATTTTAAGTAATGGAGATTTCTTAGAAAATAAATTTTTTAATCCACTTAATAATGATTTATTTTCTTTTACATCTGCATTAACTACCTCTTCTTCTGTTGCTTCTTCTGTTGTTCTTTCTTTTTGATCTTTATTATATCTTCCACCCCATTTTCGTTCTTTTTGATTTCTTTTATTGTAATTTTTATTATTTTCCTTTTTCTCTTTTTCTTGTTTTCGTTTTCGTTCTTCCTGATCTTTCTCTTCTTGACGTGCTCTTTCTTGTTTAACTTTTTCATCATCTAATGCAAAAAATGTTTTATTAAATCGTTCTCTTCCCATTATAGCTTTAGTAAGTGTAATACCAGCATTCTTTAAGAGTCCAGAAAAAGGAATCCAACCAAACATTTTATCAAAAACTTTACTTGCATCTGCCCAAAAAGGTATAAGATCCGAACTATCTATTGTACCACCAAACCATTGTTTATAAATAATTCTTCCCAAAGGATTTTTTGGTAATGGAACTTTTTTACCTAATACTTTATATGTTATTGCTTTTACACTCCATGCCGCTATTTTAAATGTCGGAATAACTACTTTACTTACAAGTAAAAATGCTTTCTTTACTGCTATTGCTACAGTATCAAAAAGTCCAAATACAGGACGCAAAAAAGGGAACATTTTAACTAAGGCAAATTTGGCAGCTTTACCATATGATTTACTTGCAAGCGATAACATAATCGCTTCTTCCGGATGAGATAATAAGAATAGATCCTGAACTAAATAACGGATTGTACCTTTATCTCCAAAAGTTTGTCTTTTTATCCAACTATTAAAACGAATATTATCTGCATCTTTTCCTAATTTTATTTTTAATTTTTGTGCAAGAGTTAAATCTAAATCAAAGATTGTTTTAGTTGCTTCGTCGCTTAATTTCTTAAGTTGTTGTGAAGAAATTGTTCCTAATTTTTCTTGTAACTTTAATTCGAACAACTTTTTGTTTAAATTTTGTTGTGCTTTTTCTGATAAAAGCATAGTCATTGTTTCTGTGGGACTTTCTTTTAATTGATTTTTAACTACTTCAGATCCATATTTATGTGCAGCATCAGAAATAGTATATGCTCTTGAAATTTCAGGATGTTTTCTTTCTAACCAATTCTTAAAAAGAGCTTTAGGAACGTTGGACTGAGTCCATTCGTGAAATGTATAATGTTCAATTGTAGATGCTAATTGTGGATCTACTAAATGTAATAATGTTGCTAAGGGACTTCCTATTATTCCAGCTACACCTTCTTTATGAATTGACTTTATTCCTTGCCACGTACCGTGCGCCATCGCACTTGCTGCAGAATAAGGTACAGATTCACCCTTCTCTCTTTTCTCTTTATACTTACTCTTATAAGATTGTGCTGTTTTATTAAAAGCATTTTGACTTTTACTAAGAAGAATTCCTATTAAAATTGAAATCTGGTCTAAAACACTCTTATTAAAATCAACACCTAAACTTTGTCTAAATGGAGATAATAATGAACTTTTGATTTGAGCAGGTTTAAATATTTTTGTTAATAAAGTACCCCCAAGTCCAGTTAATAATATATTAGGAATTAATTTAAGTACTTTACTAGCAGCTTTATCAAAGTTAGATGCAGTTTTATCAATCCCTTTTTTTACGCCTATTAAATTTTTATTTGTATTTTGGTTTAATAGATCTAATTTCTTATTTGTAATATTATGTAATCTAGAAATTTCTCCAAGTGTATCTAATTGTTTTTCATTTATCTTAGTTCCACGTTCTATACTATATTTAAGGTTACCAATATTACTTGCAATATTTTTAAGACCAGTTCCAGTACTAGTTGCTGTATCTGTTAACACTGCTAACGCTGGATTTAATGCCGCAAGCATTCCTCCAACAAGTGTTTGGGGAGTTATATCACTTAAAATTCCTCCCTTTAATCCTTGATACATACCAGAAACTGCACCCGTTGTAGCTTTTGTTGTAAATTTAACACCATAATCAATTTTATCTCTTAAATTCATAATAGTTGTAAAATCTCCTCTGTAACTTTATGAGCTTGTGGTGTATCTATTTGAGTAGAAATGGATAATATTTCAGAAGCATATAATATTTCTTGATAATATAAAGCAAATTTATTATAATCTCCATAAATTTTTATATATGCATCTTTCATAGCATTATATACTTTAGTTTCAGGTACATATTTTCTTCCTAATAAGAAATTTAAAGCATTCAGAATTGATTGTAAAGAAGATTCATCTAAGAATATATTTTTATGCTTTGTTAGAAATGAAAAAAACTGATTACAAATTTGATAAGAAAGGGGAGATATTTTAGACGAATTATCTGTTTCATCAGTTAATATCGCCGATTTAAGATTTGCTGATGCTACCGCTTCAATATACTCTGGTTTAACAAAATTCTTCCAGAATTCTTTATAAAAAGTAAATAAAATTTCAGAAACTTTACTATATACAATAAGGGGTTTCTGAAAACATATCATATGAATTAATTCATGTTCTATAATTCCGATAGCATCATTACAATTTATCATTCCATGATCACTTACTGATGCAATATTAAGATGTACTTTATTTTCACCAGACTTAAAATAGCCACCTATACTACTATTGGAATTATTTACTACAACAATTTTTCCCTGTTTATAAATATCTAAAAGTTTTTTATTATTTTGAATACAGCCTTTAATGTTATTCGATATAGATTGCATTATATTGCCTCTATAATATGATTGATTATATTAGATATTTTTTCTGGTAATTGTAAGCCAATAAGATTTTCAAATATAATTTCACTACAAATTAATTCTTTACCAGTAATATCTTTTGGAACTACAGAAAATGTTTTATAGTAACATATTGATAAATATTTTTTAACTTCATCATTTATAGCAACATCTTTTAGAATTTGTTTATATGTATTTTCAATTAATTCTATATAATCTTTATTAACTAATTTTTTATTTTCAATAAACCATATAAATGCTGCTACTAAAGATTTTGTATGATCAAATATACCTTCTTGCATTGATATTATATCTGTCATAGAAAACACTTTTACTGATGCTATTGATAATAATTCAGAATTCTTTTTAGAATACTTTTCCCAGAATGTTTTATAAAATCTTGTAAGATAGGATCTTGTTAAAAAGAGAAAAGACATAGGACTTTCAAAGAAAAACTTTCGAATTAGTAATATTTTAAATGTATTATTAAAAACATTACAATTAGTAACATTATCAGGAACTAATATATCTCCATTACCCAAATACTGTGTTAAATTAGAATTAGTTGTTTTTGCATATTTATTAAATAAATCAAGTAATGTTTTTGATTTTAAACATTCTTTTGCGATCATTTAAACAACCTTAGAAAGTATTTTATAATATCACTTTTTTCTTTTTGATCCTTAATATTTTCATCTTTAAAAAATTTTGCTAAGTATTGACCAGAGTTACTACTATGCTGACAAAGAGATAATAATAAAGTAAATAAATCTTCTTGTGATACAGAAACATTATATTGTTTTGAGTTTAATTGAAATCCGTAAATAAGTAACTGATTAGCTAAAGCGGTTGAAGTTATATTACAATCTTGTTTAGTTGTTTGTGGATCCTTAATTATATACATATATTTTTTAGCTATTGCTTTTATACTTTGTGATAATCTGTGTCTAAGTTCATATATAAGTTTGTATAAGTTTTCTATATTGACATTATTAAAATACTTCTTGGTAAGTTCATCTGCTAAATAATCGATAGATCCAGACAAACCGTGTTGTTTAAAAAGATGAAATGAATGTAATTTCGAAATAACTAATTGAAATATTTCATTATTACAAAATTTTATATTCTTTTTAAATAATTCAACAGTAAAGATAACACCCAAGAAAGTTATCCAAAATTTAAAGTCTTCTTTATCTTTAGAATTTAATATATTATAGCCACAAAATTTTACATATTTTTGTTTTAAAAGTAAAAAATCTTGAGGAAAAACAATATCTACATTAGTAATAAATTTCCCTAGTTCTGATAATGAAATATTCGTGGGACAACTTGTGTCAAGTGAAGAATCTAATTTAATTAAAAAATTTTGTATTTCTTCTTTCATAAACTTGTTCAGTTAGAATAAATAACATTTACCTGAATATTTGATGCAGTAGTATATAATAATTCTGGCGTAAACGTTTGTAATTGTGCATTGGTCATATTTTGCAGAACATTTTTATAAATAATATCTGTAGCCGGTGCTATAATTCTACAATAATTAATTCCTTCAATATTCTGAACATTTTCAATTATTTCAGATAAGTAAAGAGAAGAATTTATTGTAAAATTAGAAAATACATTTAAAACAGCAGCTTGAACTTCTGAAATAACATTATCTGTACGAAAAGTATGTATCTCTATCTCAATATAAAGTGGTAATGAATAATTTGGAATAAACCATCGTCTGCCATCTGTAACATAGATTCCTGTTGTATAAGTATTTCCTGATATAGCGGGACTTACCATATTTTGAATCGGTGTTCCTAAGCTAGGTCGTATAGTTTGTAGTTGTCCATTACTCCAAAAACATATTAATCCACTATAATTGTATGATGGCAAATCTGAAACAGGATCAGAAACAGCATAGTAACTTGTACTTGTATTTGGTATTAGACTTATACTATTTACAATATTAGCAACATAATAAGTAGGTTGTGTATATTGCATATTTTGTATTTGCCCATATGTTCTTGCTAATTTTGCTGATATCATTGTATTCATTAGTCTATTAGATGAAGAATTTACAGCAAATGTAAAATTATCTAATAACGTTGTATTAAATGTTTCTTGTTCTAGAGATGTTAAAGAATTATACCAACTGGAAACAACTACAGGAACATCTTGAATTTCTGTATTATTATTAATAAGTTGACTAAATACATAATCAGAAATACTAAAATTTAAATCTGGAGTTGTTGTAACTGTTTGAACTAAAGTACTATTTAAAGAAAGATTTACTTGAAGTTGATTACAGCTTTGTAAATCAAATGGTGGTATCGTAAATTCAAATGTTGTAATACTTGGAGTAACAGTTGCTGCATTAAGTTGAGTAAGTATTACATAAGAATTATTATATATTGCTGTTACACTACAAGTCCAACTACTACCATTTGTAACTGGTATAGTAACAAATATATCATAAACATTATTTACTGGATCATAAGTTGCGGATAAAAGAACTGTAGTTTGAGAATTACCAGTAGCTAAAAATACAGGAGATACTAAAAATGAAATAGTATTAGGAAGATAAAAATAATTAGCAGTATTAGTTTCATAATTTAATTGTATTCCGGGTATAATTGTATATTCAATACTATTATATGTAATTGTTTGTCCTGGATATATAATAGTTCCAGTAGTTAGTGAACTTATAGGAATTGTTATTGTATCTCCAGGTATAATCTGATTCATAAATGATAATGTAGAATATAATGTTATTTCATTTGCTGCAATATCACTTCTTTTTAATAATGCCAATGGATTTGAAATTGATGTATTTTGTATTATTGTTGAAACATTTTCAAAATCACTTGCAGATACTAATCTATTTAAAGCAGTTAATGCTATAGGAGCATTTTGTTTTATCTCGGATATACTTTCTTCATCTTGTCCAGTAGTTACACTATTTGTATTAGTACAAGTATAGCTTATTAATTGAGATGTTGTAGTCAAACTACTTGTACTATATAACTGATCACCGGATGTTATAGTTCCTACATTTACATTTCCGCTAGATCCAAGAGTAACTTGTATAGTACATGTTATTAATCCGCTTGGTTGTTGTCCAAATACGCCATTTCCAAATATTAAATCTATTACATTATTAGTAGAATCAACTTGTACAACATAATTACTTGGACCCGATAAATAAATATTATTAACAATTTGATATGAATTATTTGAAGAATCTATTACTGTAATATTATATAATTGCCAATCTGTATTACTTAATGTTATTGTATAATTAAAAAATTCTTGAGACATTAAAGTGGGAACTGAAAAACTAACAGTTTGTGTTTCTAATTGAATTACAGGTAAAAGAAAGTTAGCGTAATTAATACTATTTAATGTTTGTATATAATAAGGAATATTACTAGCAACATTACTACTATTAACATACTGTACATTTAAAGCTGAATTAGAATAATTTATAGTAGTATTATACATTGTTGTAAATGTAACATTAGTAGCAGAAAAATTAAAACCATATTGAGGAAGAGTACAAGAGAATTGTCCAACTAATGGAAGAGTAAATAAAATGTTAGTTGTTGCAGGAATTGCTGTTGTATAATTGTAAGCTATATAATTTGCCCAATTCTTAATCGTATCATTTAATTGTGCTGTTGAAAGTGTTGATTCTCTGTAAAGTACAACTCCATAATAAATTATATTAGCTAATTCTTGAGTTAGAGCTCTTATAATAAATGTATTAAATTGAGATTCTCTCGTATCTAATGTATAACCGCTTTGTTGCATTATATTTTGAAGTTCTTGAGTAATTCTAACTTCTAGTGCTGCTCTATCCAATGTTATATTATTTGTTGTACTCATTTTATTTAATATTCTCCTTTAAATTAATATAGCTGAAGAAATTAAATCTCGTTGTATTTGAGATTCGTTTTGATATATAACAGATAAACAACTATTTACATTTGTAAATTCTTGATAAGGATGAATTGTATGATCAACATCTAAATAACCTAGTTGTTCTACTACTTGTTGCTGCAAATTTGCTATAGGAATTCCTACACCTTTAATATTACATTTATAAAGTTGTACAACATTACCAATATATGAAAATGAAAATCCAATTACTTGAAATAAAGGACCAACCGGATTACTATTTATAGTAAATTGTAAAAAATCATACATAGTTGGACTTAATCCTATATTTGGAAATGCAATAGTAGTAGAATAATCAACAAGAACACCTAAATCTTCAGCATTAAGAAGTGGAATAATTTGTTCTGAAGAGAATACAAATAAATGACTTATTTGATTAAACTTTAAACTTGATAACGCACCTACTCTTTCATAACTTCCGCCCATTAATAAATTATTATCCATGGTTGATTTAGTTTGGTTTAATGAATAATAATTTACAGTAATTCCTCTGTATTCATATTGATAGTTACTTACTAATCCTAAATAACCCGATAAATACATATCGTACATTAAACTATTATACAAGTTGATATCCTGTAATTGTTGATAAATTTTTATTTAAATTTATAGTTATACTATATTTGGCTGTATTTATAATCGAAACTGTTACTTGAGCATATATTGTACTAAAAATGGGATCCATTGTTACATTAATACTTTGTATTATTGCCCGATTTTCTTGCTGTAATGTTGTTTTAAGTTCTTGTTCAATTAATTCAACAGAATAATCATCAAGAAAATCAAAAATATATTTATAGATATCTGTACCCATATCAGGAGAGAAAGGATAACTTCCTCTCCGAATAGAAAGAAGATTTGTATACGAATTAATTATAGTCTCGATTCCTGTTAAAAGTTGGAAATCGCCTTGTGCCGTTTCTACTTGTGAATATGCTGCTTCAATCATTCAAAGTTTTTCCTCTCTTCTTCCATTTGTTTTAATCGTTCTTCTAATAAGATATCTTTAATATTTAAAGGTAGCTCTAGTATTGTTATTAATGGTTCCATTAGTATTTGTTTTATTTGCAATACATCTTTTGCAAATTCTCTCTTATATTTAATTTGTTCGCTTTTATATGACCACACGAAAAAGTTGCTGTAAAAAATCCATTTGTGAATCATATTGTCGTTGACATGCTTTACAATCTATTTTATATTTTATTGTAGTATTATAAATCGATAATGTTTCTGTATATCTATCCTTTATTAACTTGGCATCTTTTGCTGGTAATAACTTAACTAATCCCATTAGATCTGTTGATTTAGATAATTTCTTACCATCAATTTCGATAAAATCAATAACAGATAAAATTTCAAATAATCTATCATCAATATCAACAAATTTCATATACTCTAATTCTTTCTTTAAATTTGGAACCGATATTTGCACATTATACTGTGTTATAGGTAAGGTTATAGCTATTTTCTTATCTAAAATTTCATAAGGTTTCCCTTTAAAAGCCATATCAATTACATGTTCTTTCATACTAACTTTACTAGTATTTTCTTGACCGCAAAAAGGACAAGAAGTAGTTACTACAAATTCATCACCATATGTAATATGATATAATCCTAAAACTATTGCTTCTCTATCTGCAATCGTAGTTTTAGTTAAGAAATCATCATATGTTTTTACTTCTTCCGGTTTATCAGAAAGTAAATCAAATAAAAATTTATTAAAATTTTGAATAACTGCATTCTTTCCTGCAAGAATACTGGTTCTTAATTTTAATTCATCCCCAAAGGTCATTGTTCTAATTTGATATTTTACAAGTGTTTGTGGTGTAAGTATATCAGATACTGGATATGGAATTGCCATAACTTATCCTCCTATATTTTTTTAAGAAAATGTTTATTTTAAAAATAATAAAAGGAGACAATTCGTCTCCTTTATTTTAATTTGTTCTAAGTTTCTATCCGCTCCAAGAAAGCCAAGTAGATTGAAAAGACAAAATTGTAGCTATTAAAGATTCAACCTTACTTACAACAAATGTAGACCCAAAATTAGGATCAGTTCTAGCTAGTGGCCAAACGTTATCAAAACTAAATGTAATATCTACTTCTAATTTTTCTCCAGCTCCTCTTGTTGTAGTATATAAATTTGTAGGATCAGTAGTTGGAAACATACCTGTAAAAAGCCATGCTTGTTCTATAGTTTGACCATCTGGTTTTGTTGTCCAATAGTAAGCGCTTGCAGAATAATCTGATTTTTGGGTTGCATTTAAATCATTAGCAAGTCCAGTTCTTATATCCCTTATATACTGAACCCAACCATGAATAATTGTATAAATAGGTGTACCAGAAACTTCTAGGAATTTTACTGTAAAATTATCTTCTACTGTTATATTAGTTGGGGCAGAAAACTTTAATCCGCCTAAACCTGTTTGGGTAGCTTTCTCTAAACTTACAGTTGGCGGCGTCATAGAAACAAATAAAGCAGCAAGTGCTTCTTGCGCCTGATTTGTAGAAATTCCGTCAAATGTTATATTTGGTATAGTATCGAACCATAAAAATCCATAACCGGATACATACGGATCTACAACACCTGGCTCAGTTGTACCACCAAACCTTCCCATAAAAAGGTTCTGATAAATTCCATTTTCTATTGTGCTTGTTCCCATTGTTTCCTCCCTTTATTATTGTACGTAAAGATTCAAGAAGAATTTTTCAATTACACTATTAACTGTAAAACTTACAGATACAGTAGCCGATTTTTGTTGTAAGTTCAATGCAGTAGCAGAAACGGAAACTGAATAAGATGTTAATCCTCTTTCATCTTCAATATCTTGTAAGAATGCTTTAATATCATTAGTCATATTATTATATGTTATAGGATCGTTAAAGTCAAATATTTTTTGTTTACAGTATTGTGAAAGACCTCTTTGTATATATAATGTAGTTCTAACTACATTTAAATTATTTGTACTATATGCGGTCATTTGAGATGTTAATTGTCCATAAATCATCGTCGGAGATCCCTGAAACTGAACTATAGGATTGATTTGATTTAAATAAAGAACATCTCTCTGAGATAAATTTGGATTATATGCTAACTGAAGAGCATTATTAATAACACCGCGAGTTTCTCCAGCAACTGCGTACCATACATAATTAGACATATCATTTTGTGCAATTAAAGGAGCAACTTCATATATAGGTGTTACCCATAAAGTTTGTCCTGAAAAATTATCGTAAATCTGTACATAGGGATCATATATGGCTGCATACATAGTATCAAAAGGAAAATTTTGAATTCTGTTATTATAAGCACTTTCTTCACTTGTATTATATGTTAAATCTAACAATGCAACACAATCGTTTCTAAGAACAGATACAAGTTCTACTATAGAATCTTTGACTGGTTGCGGATATCCTGCATCTAATACAAGATCAAACCAGTAGTTATCTGTATTCGTAACATTGGGATCAATTAATCCAGAATATGCTTGACTTAGTAATTCAGTAGCTACTGTTGCATTAACTTGTCCACCAGATTTTAAAGTTCCAGAAGAACCATTAGATAAATTATTTTGAATTGCATTTTGATCTATTGCTACAAAAGTATAAGGATCAAAAGGAAACACTTGACCAAAACTTAAATTTATATAAAGATTATTACCAGAAACTACAATCTGATTTGCAGGAACAGGAGCTGAACTAAATGACCATGTATTTGTAGTAGAACTCCAAGTTGCTAATGTTCCGTCTTGTCCAAACCATACTCCTGTTCCATTAGCTAATACTAAATAAGTTTGACCATTAGTAGGATTTGTTGGAGGAGTTTGTAATAAGCCAGTCACAGACATTACGTTGGATACAGTATAATTTCCCTCTGAATCTTGATTAAGAACTGTATCAGTATATGTTTGAGTTGTTGAAGCAATTGTTTCATTATTTAAATAAAGCTGAAGATCAGCAGCATAAGAAATTGTATTACCTATATATACAGATATACCATTTGCATCTAGTTGAGTAGGTTGAAAAGAAAATGGAATATTCATTGTATTATAATAAGTACCATTTTGATTTAAATATAATGAAAGAGATGGATATGTAGCATTTGTAGGAACACTTACTTGTAATTGATAATTATTGTAATAAGAACCTCTTCCTGCACCTAGAATTCCATAAAGAGGTTGAAAAATATCATATAATGCTGATATATATACATTAGTTGTAACAGGAGTTAGTGTATAATTAGGTGTATTTGTTGAATCTACATTTAATTGATACAGTATTGTATTATCAATATTTGATATATATACAGGAGGAAGAACATCGGTTTGAGCATTGTAAGTATATGTCGTTGAAGTAAATGATAAAGTACTATAATTAAATGACCATACATTTTGGGATGTATCAGCAACATAAATCGGATTATCACAATTGGTATTACTAACAACTAAAGTTAACTCCCCATTTTGAACTGTTAGAACATTATATACACCATTTACAATTGTTCCGTATTTAGGAATTAAATTCATATATTGTGGTATAGGAATAGTATTTGTATTTAAACTGCTTGAAAAAGCCTCCAAAAGAGAAGACAGATTTGAAGCTGTTCCAGTAGAAGTTGAAATTGCATTTACATCCTGTAAAGAAACTACCTGTGATGAAAGCGCTGTATAAACAGATAATCCAGATGCAAGAGAAGTACTTCTTAATTTTGTTATAAAAAACATACTGTTAGCATAAGTTGCAGTAGGCGGAAGAACTCTTATTGCATATAAGCTTCCTGCAACTTTTATATAATTATCAGCAACCAACATTCCTTGAGCCCATGTTCCCAAATTATTATAATCGGGATTTCCGAAAGTTGTTAGTAATTGTTGTTCTGATGTAAAATATAGCATTTGTCCATCAGGACCTTTATCACTAAGAACAGCAATAAACCCATTATCTCCTGGAACTTGTTGAACATAAGAACTTAATGGGATTATTGATACATATACACCTGGAGATATTGCATTCATTGAGTATCCTCCTTAATTGTTTCCTTTTTTATTTATTCGCATAATTATATTAAGAATGTATAATCCATTGTATTAAATATTGGACTGTATTTTGTTTAAGAAATGTTGGAAAAGTTACATGTGAAAATAATGAGAATCTTGTTACTGTTGCTGCAACATTAGTATCAGCAATCCATAATGCAGATTCATTAATAGATGCACCATTTGCTTGCTCTGTATTTAATACACAAGATACATTTAACATTAAATACATATTACTATTATTAGGATCTTGTAGATATTGATATGTACTTGAGTATGCTGCCGTATTAAGAGGAATTCTAGTCCCATTATATAACAAAGGATCACTAGAATTTACACTAATTTCTGTAATAGTTGTATTTGTAGATTGTGGAGCAATAGGAGCATATGGATCAGAAGCAGGTGCTCCTCCTGTACCAAAACTTATCCAATTAAGTTTATCTGTACTTTGCATAGAAATATTTGTATTATTAACACCGCATAAAGAAGATAACACCCATTCTCTTCCTGTATATACTACTAAATTTGATTTTCTTAGTAGCAAAGTTTTATTATTATCTTGATCGATAATAAATACTGAAACTTTTCCTTTTAAGTTTAAATTATCTGTATTATATAACATAATATCTTAATCCCTCCTTATTTTTTAAGTAACTATATGGATTAATCCAAATTGTTCGTTATTAAACATTAATTCATTGGCCCAATTGTACAAGAATCGGAAAAAGTAATAGGATCTAAAATAGAATATGTAAGATCATTTCTATGAATATAGTCTAATAAAGAAATGTTTTCATAAAGATTTATAAAAGGAAAATTGCCAACTAAATCTGTTAAACTTACATAATCTCCAATTGGATCATTAATCTGTATTAAATGTCCTAAAGATGCAAATCTAGAATGTATAGGAAGAAACATTGTTGATAAACTATTTATTATAGTTGGATCTAACTGAACAAAATTTGCGCCACTATAAAGATTATCTAAATATAAAGAAAGAGAATAATTAACGATACTAGCATTAAATTGAGACGAAAGTACATAATCGTATAAATTAGAATTTAACTGAGATATTAAATTTAATATATCTTGATTAGATAAAATAGGAGAAGAGTATGGTAATAAATACGAATTCTCAAAAAGTGTTTGTCTATTTTGTAATGCATTCATTACAAAACATAAAGGTGAATTTGAAGATGTTTGAGTACATGATTCTTCCGTTGTACAACAAAATGTAGTATTAGTTGTACTCTGATAAACTACTTCACCAATTTTAGAAATTATATAACTAAGATATATATTTGTTCCATTAGTATAAATAATAGAATGAACAGGAGTCCCACTTGAACTATTAATTACTTGTAAATTATTTACTGATATAATATCTTCCTGCAAATTTGTTATAGAAAGTAATACCATCAAATAACTTGGAAGATCTAAACTTTTGTACATTGAATTAATAGTTAAATCCTGATATAAGGGTAAAGCTGGTACCCAATAATACTGAGTAGAAGAATCGTATGTTAATAAAGAATCATAATCTAATCCGCAAGAAGATATATTATCATATACATAATCTGTTAATAAACCACCACTTACAGAACTTTGATCATATATAAGATTTGTATCATAATCTACTCCTTGATTATTACTACTTTCTGTTTGAGTTCCAAATTCATAAAGAGTAGTACATACATTTGGTAAGGTTGTGGGTATAGTATATGTATCTAATATATTTGTATTAGGATTTTGAAATTGTAATATAGATTCTGTAATTCCTATAGATAAAAAATTACTATAGTTTTCAGGAGAACACCAGTAACATAATTTATAATAAGGCCAATTCTGATAATAGTTTTCAGAATTACTTAAGTTTATAAATCCACTAATTGTAATACTGTTTACTACATTAGGATCTTCATATGTAGGAGAATATAAAGAAGCTTCATAATAAGGTGTTAATGTTGAAGACATATACATAGGTATAATATATGTTTGTGATTCACCTTGTTCTAAAGAAACAATAACTTTGTAAATAATATTATCACTAGTAAATAAAAATAATTCATTTTCTCCATCAGGAATTACATAAGTTATAGTATTATTCATTAACGAATAATAAATATTGGATGCATTATTATTTGCTTTTAATAAACATAACATATCATAAACAAAATGGTTATACTGATGATCTATAACAATTAAATGTAGATGATTATTAATATCTGGGGCCATAAGTCCCAACTTACCATTAAAATTAAAAGTAATTGTATTTTGAATATTTATTACACTTGGATCTAGTTTATATAATAATCTATAATCTATAGCAGAAGTTGAAGTACTAAATATACAACCACTGCAATTACCATCTTTAACAAGAACAAAGAATTCAGAATCTGATTGTACTACTGAAGAATTTCCATACCATAAATTTTGTGCTATTGCTCTAGAATAACTTTCATTTGTTGTCATATCTATATAATAAACATTATAATTTTTGGTTCCGTCTAAATTATATCCACCATATAACATAATAACTCGATCATTATAAAATATTGTAGGATTTAATAATTGTATATCAACTGTATATTGTACATAATTACCAGAATTATATGTATCAAATAATAAAAGTTGATAACCATTTATATCAGAACCATAAATAATTGTAACATCTTTAAATGCCCCATAAGAAATATCATTTAATTGTGCAATATTACTTAATTGAATATTAGCTGTTATTGTTGAATCAATAACTGGTTTTAATGATGTTATACTTTTTATACTAACATCTGTTATATTAACTGTACCTATTTGTTGTTGTGGTAATGTTTGTTCCTGCAAAAAGTTGGCTGAATAATCAGAATTAAAAAGTGAATAATCGGGATTATTGTTAGAATCTTTTCGATTATAAAATAGATATGAATTTAAATTAGGGATTAAGAATGATACATTCTGATTAAGTAAAAAAATATATCTAAGTAATAAGTATATTTCTAACCAACTTATTGTAAAAGGAATTGGATCTAATTGAATTGTTTGATATGTATTTCTATATATAGAAGGATTAGAGTTAAACTGAGTTAGTTGTTGAACTGAAAGAGTTCGTAACATAGCACTAGCTGCATTATTATCGGTAACACTAACTATATTATAACCAGTAAGATAAGGAGATAATACATAAGATTCAGGCCATGCTTGTAATTGTTCAGTTGTAAGTTGCCAGTATATATCATTAGAAATTACAGGTTGAACTGGCAAATTTATAATTTGTTGATCACCGTTAATTGTGATTGTTCCTTGAAACGTAAATAAATTCTTATTAAAGAAAAGTTCAGTAAACTCAAAATGGGGATATATTGCATCAAAAATCGTCTGAACATTTAGTGTACCCTTATTTTTATAACAATAAACTAAAACTTGTAATATATCTTGTTTTATATATAATGGTAAAGAAATATTCGAAAATCCAAAACTAGTTAATAAATTATCTACTTTATCTGATGTTAAAGAGTATATATTATTAATCTCAAATGATTGTAATAATGATTTCATAGCTGCTGTTACTTGTTTAAATACTGTTTGAATTCCATCTGATTGAGGAGATTGGAATGTAGTTTGATATATTACATTATTATAGAAATCTATTTCTTTTGATAGTTGAGTTGATGCTACCGATACATCTTGAGAAGTAACGTTATATGGTAAATCACAACGATCAAATAAATAAGAAGTTATATTAAAATATTGTAAGAATTGTTCAATTAGGTTAGTATACATACACTATTCACATATACATAAGATAATAAAATTTGTATAAGGCTACATAAAGGAGTACTACAAGAAACTGTTAAACCGGCAGGTAAAAACTGTTGTTGTTTATCGAATAACCATAAATAATATACTTGTATAAGCCAATCTTGAAATGTTGAAGGTGGAGCATTTATAGTACTACTAGAAATACATGTTTGTATATAACTAATTTCATCAGATGTTAATTGAAAATAGTTTTCGCCTTGAGGACTAGCTACATAAAGAGGATAAATACTTGATACCAATAATCCTAAACTACTACTTGGTTGAATTTGATTAAAAGTATAAATAAATTGAGTAGTTGTAACAATATTTATATTAAATAATACTCGGAAAAGATTATTGGGTACAGTAGTAAACTGAAATGCGTTTACGGAAAAGGGGGAAAAGTCTCTTAACTGAGACCTTCTTGTATAATACTCCCCTTGTAAATCTAAAAAAATATTCATTATGTACCAGAAGTAACACCTTGTTTAGTAATTATCTTATATCGAGTTTTACCAGGATTTGTTGTATATTTAACAGAAGCTGGAATTAAACTTAAATTACTTATATCGTATACTCCTGGAACATAATATACTTTTTTATTAATAGAAACTCTAGATCCGACTGGAGATAAAAGTTTAACAATCATTATTCCTCCTCATTAGGTTCATTTTCTTGAGGCTCATCTTCCTGTTGATCATCTTCCGGTTCTTCCTCCTGATTATTTTCTGGTTCTTCATCTTCCTGTTGATCATCTTCCGGTTCTTCTTCTGAAGATTCAATTAGATTAGCTATTTCTAATGTTAAATTAGATATAAAATCATGCTCACTTTCCAATACATTTGGATCAGGTTCGTCGTCTTCTTCAAAAAGATCATTTTCTCCCTTTAATAATCTTTCTGTTTGTTTTTCATCTTGAGGTGTATTTGTCCAGTCATCGCTTTCAGCATTATCTACATATCCATCAAATTGTTTTGCTAACTCGTCAGTACTTACAATTTTTGATGTTTTCCAAGTAGGTCTTTGTGGTGTTTCATCCCAATCATTTCCAATTAAGCTTTCCAAATCTTTTTCAAATAACAAATCTTCTTCTAGTTCTTTAGCTACATCTTTATTAGCATTTCTTTTTTTTAATGATTTGGATTCTTGTTTCTTTTCATCATCTATTTCGGCATCAGTATCATCTACATCTTTTTCTTGGGCTGCTTTTAGTTCATTTAAATCGGCTTGTAGTTTTCGAATTTGTGCATTTACATCAAGATCCGATTGACGTTCTTTATGATCTTCTTCATCTTCAAATAAAAAATCTTCATCTATATCTTCGTCATTATTTTCTTCATCGTCTTTTTCTTCATCGTCTTCGAATAAGAAATCTTCATCTAAATCTTCGTCATTATTTTCTTCGTCATTATTTTCTTTATCTTCATCATTATTTTTCTTAAGTTTTAATGCATCTACTTCAGATTGTAATTTATGAATTTTTGCATCTAAATCTAATAATTTATCATTATGATCTTTGGGACTTGCTTCTTCTTCATCTTCGAATAAAAAATCTTCATCTTTATCTTCATAGTAGTCAATATCTGAATCTTCATCATCTTTTCGGTGTTTTGTAGCTTTATCATCTTCAAATAAGAAATCTTCATCTTTATCTTCATCTCTTTTTGCATCCTCGTCATCTTCTCGGTGTTCTCTATTTTTCTTTACTTTATTTTTGTCATAATCTCTTCTTGCATCTTTGTCGTCTTTTTGACGTTCTTTATCATCTTCTAGATCATCTTCTTCATCATCGCTTTCGAATAAGAAGCCTTCGTCTTTATCTTCATCATCTTCTTTATCTTCTTCGTCGTCTTCTTTATCATCATTATCTTCTTCATCATCGCTTTCGAATAAGAAGCCTTCGTCTTTATCTTCGTCATCTTCTTTATCTTCTTCGTCATCTTCTTTATCTTCTTCGTCGTCTTCTTTATCATCATCTTCAAATAAGAAATCTTCATCTACATCTTTTTTCTTAACATTTTTGTTATCTTTTTTCTTGTCGGCAGGAGTCTCAATATAATCTATTCCTGCTGTACTACTTTCTTCACTTAGTTGCTCCAATGCTTCGTTTAAAGCGGATTCTGCTTCCATTAATTCGGATTCACTTATCGGCTCATCCATCATAACAGATTCTTGTGCAGGAGCCCCATGCATTTTCTTTAATTCGTTAAAGTACTCTTTCTCTTCTGAATCTGCTTCAACCGTTAAATTTTCTAAAGCCTTAGCCAAACTATCATAGTAATCTGATGTAGGAAGTTCGCCTTTTCCTGACCAATTCCTAATTTTTTCTTGCATCTTCATATTAAAAGATACCTCCTTTTTATAACTTTTTTTTATTCACAAAACTATTTTTAATACTCTTGGGATTGTTGTGAATATTGAACTATATTAAAATCAGAATAATTGTAATCAGTTTGATAAAACTTAAATAGTGATCCTCTAAAATCCATATATATTATTCCTTTACTTCCATTTCTATTTTTATCTATATTAATTCCTACATACTTACCATTTGTTATTGCCACTCTTGGACTTGTTTGTCCTGGTACATAATCTTGTTCAAACATTAATCCTACAAAATCTGCAATTTGTGCTGGTTGTCTAGATTCATCTAAGTTACTAATTGTTGGAATTCCTTTATAACCTTGAGTATTTAATTGCATTGCAACAATTAAAGGAATTTTAAATTTTGTAGCTAAAACTTTTAACTCTCCGGCGGCATGACCTAAATCGTGTCTCCTTTCTTGAAGTTTATCTTTAGAAGATAATAAAGATATATGATCAATAAGAACACTAATTATCTTATACTTTTCTGCCAATTTAGATACATATAAAAAGATATCTGCCGTCGTTGTTTCATACGGTTTCATATACTTAATTATCAAACCATTATTAAATTGAAGACTGCTTAAAATTGAATCTTTGGTTTTATTCTCTAATGAAGAAAGAGAAATTTCTCTTCCAGTTCTTGCTCTAATTAATCTTTCTGCTGTTTCTGTTAGATCATTTTCCAAAGTTATATATACAACTGCTGTATTTTGATTACTTCCTACTTTTAGTTTAGTTTTAGGTATATCTCCAATATTCATAGCCAAATTTAATAATAACGCAGATTTACCCATTCCGGGCTTTCCAGCAAATATATATAATCTGTTACTTTCAAATCCACCAACATGAAGTACTTTTTCCATATTCTGAAATCCAGGAGAAACGGATAATTGACTTGTTGATAATTGTACGAGATAATCAAGAGAAGATGTTATATTATTTGAAGCAAAATCAAGTTCATTATCATCTCTAATATCATTTAGTAACTCAACATACTTTCCGGTAATAAGTTCTTTATATTTATCTACTACTTGATCATAACTAGATAATTCTGTTAAACTTTCTAGTTTTTCTTGAATTTCATCACTTGCATTAATAATTTTAGAAGCAAGTATTTTATTAGTTAGTTGTTCCAATATAGCATTAACTTCTTGAGTACTAATAGTTGTTCTTAAAGAAATAAGATTATAATAATCATTATAATTCTCTTTCTTAATATTCTCTTTTATAATACTTCCATCAAGATCAGAATATTTTTCATGTAACTTACAAATTTGTAGTAACAGATCTTTTAGTACTGGTAAAGGAATATTAATATATTCAATATTATTTTCAACATATTGAGCAAGAACTTTTTGTTTAGTTCGTGCTAACGAATCCAGTGGTGTTGATGTAAGTGTCTTAATAACAAACTCAATCATAACATTATTTAAAGTCATTAAAATTACCCTCCGAAAAATTTAAGAGTGCAATTTGAAATTATAAAACTATCGAAACTTTTATTTTCTTACTATACAATTTCTTAACTACATCTTGATGATTGTATAACCAATCTTTAGCCTTTGGATCTGAACTAAGTTCTTTAATTCCAAAAGATTCTAAGTATTTATCAACTTTCGCTTTTGGTACAATATAAAGTATGGGATTTTGAGAAAAAGAATCAAGAAGGATTTTGTACATTCATTGTATCCTTATTAATAACTTGCTCATATGCTACTCTTACTATATTTTTTGGAGTATACATTACAATAATATGAGAAGAAGAAATAAAAATAGTTTCTTCTTGTGCTATTGGAGGAAAAGGAGCAAAATCAATATTAGTTTCTTTTATTCCTATAATAACAAGAGGTCTTTGTACTTGAATAATTCCATTTTCATTAGATAAAACATTTCCAATGATTGGAGAGGGAATAGAAGTTAATAAAAATACTTTTATATTTTCTTCTATTGGTTTTATAGTATCTTCTTTTCTTTGTGTCATATTAGATATTCCCCAGTGATTTTTTTAATGATTTAAAATAGTTTATTACTGAATCTTTTGCTTTTTTACATTTTTGTTTATCTTTTGTTTTATCACATTTTACTTCATCTTCTATTTGTGTTAGGATCTGATCAATACTTTGTAACATACACTTATCTAATGGATCTTTACTTTTTAGACATTTCTTTAGCATATCTTGATGTTTGGATCCGGCATATTTAAAAATAATAGCTGTATATTCTGATGGTAATGCCTCTGAAATAACTGTTAATCCAGCAGAAGATAAATCGTCCATATCTTTATCATATACCATTTTCTTTACCAATTTTTTAGCTTTTTCTGGAGAAATCCTTTCTTCTAATTTTTTATAAGTTTTTAATGCTGCACTTTCTTTAGCTATAATTACTGCAGTAGTTTCGGTTATCTCAAAAACATCAGGAAGAACCAAAATTACATTTTCGTCTTTATAAGCCAATGCAGTATCTTGACCATATAGTCGAATATTTTCAATTTTTCTTGGTTCTCCACCTAAAACAATGTAATCCCCAATTCGAACCATACCCTTTAAAATAACCGTATTTAAGAGCGTATAATTTTGATAATGATCAATACTAATTATATCAATATGTTGTTTATTCATTTAGTCCTCACTTTATTTAGATTCTTCTCCATACAAACTATCTAATCTGAGTCTTATTGCTTTTGCTTTATCAGCTATTTGAGGATCTTTCTTTCTGTTCCATACTTCTAGATTTGTTAACGCTTTAGAAATCTCATCATAGCCATCTTGTTTAACAAGTTCTTTATAATGAGAAAGAGGTAGTTCCCAGAAATTTTTTCCTTCAGGTACTTCTAAAACTCCAGGATGTTTAATTTTAATTTTAAATTCATCTTCTTGAATTGTAGATTCAGATTTTGGACCATATATCTTATCTAATTTTACTCTTATTGATTTTGCTTTATCAGCCATTTCTGGATTTTTCTTTCTGTTCCATACTTCTAAATTAGTTAATGCTTTAGAAATAGCACTATAACCATCTTTAGATACAAGTTTCTTATAATGAGATAACGGAAGTTCCTCAAAACTTTTCCCTTCAGGTACTTCTAGTATTCCCGGATGTTTAATTTTAACTTTAACTTTTGGTTTAGCCGTTTTCTTTGCTTCTGTAAGAAGATTAATCAACATTTAAGACCTCCATTTATATTTATGTATTATCATTTTGTTCTCAAGTCTTGTAAATTAATAAGTATGCCTGATCACAAATTGTAAGCGTATAAACATTACCTACTACAGTATATCCGGTTGTTGTTGCTTGTCCATTAATTACAACACTAAATACATTAAATCCCTGATTTACATAACTAGTAACATCAACTGGAACATTTTGTGTAAGTAAAAGAAAAATTGGTTCTACAATCTCGATTGTACCATTATTTATATTTGTTACATTTCCTTGACCAAAAGATGCTTGACTAGTATTAGATATAAGAAAAATATTTTGAGGAATTAATGTACATGTTACTTGAGATATATTATAGTTAGATTCAATAATAAAAAAACTTAAAATATCAGCTTCTACAGTTAAATCAAATGTAACTCTTATATTGGTTGGATCTGATGTTCCTCCATACTTTTCACTACCATCTCCAATATTCTCTAATCGAAAGTATGGTTGAATGAATACAGGAAGCATATTGTATTGTTGTCCTGTTACATCAAGAATTGATGGAGGAGCTATTGTTGACCAGTCTATTGAAAAGTTTCCACTTTGAGTTATTACTTCTATAGGTACTGGATTCATTGCAGTTATAGAAAAAGGTCTTACATCTTTTCCAATACCGTTAAATGCTTGAATCATTCTCATTTGACAATCTAAATGTTCCATTATTGAATCCAATACCATTATTACTGATATTGATGTTTTTATTCGAGTATATCCTGGAGTAATAAAGGCAGTATCACTTTGTAAAATAGTATCATATATCAATCCAGATAATCCTCCACCTACCGGAAATCTTTGTAAATTTTTATTCGATTCTTCAGATGGTCCAATTGGAAATGAGGGATCAATAATTAAAACAGGATAATATGCAGTATAATTTGTATTATTTTGATTTAAATCCTGAACTGCTTTTTGATAAGTAGATATTACTGTTGTTTTAAAACGTTGTCCAGCAAATAATGTATTTGATATATATTGTAATAATCCATTATATATTGATCCAATTAATTGATGAGAATATGTATTAAATAAATAATACTTCCAAGGAGTGGCATTTTCCATTTACATAAACTCCAATAAACTTAAAGTTTCTATAAAAGTTGCAATAAATAAATAAACTCCAAATGCCAATCTTCGTTTTGTATCTTTTAAATTAATTGAATAATCCCATATTTGTCTAAGTAAAGGAAATTGATCTTCTGATTCAACTTTTCTCATAGTAGTAAGATCAGATGGTAATTCTGTAAGTATAATTTGAACATTACTAAAAATAATATCAAAAGTATCTCTAGAAATATTTTTATCATTGTTTAATAGATTATTTAACATTATATTTAGTTCATTTAACATATTATCATCTATCTCATTAACTTTTAATGTTAAAATAACTGATAAAAAGTCAGAAAACTTATCTACAAGAGTTGCAATATCATTATTTGGTTCCGTTATAATTTCTTCCTTTAATTCTAAAGTAGATTCATCTTTAAAATTATCAATAGTATTTATATTTGTTCCTGTAATTGGATAAAATGTTAAATATTTTGATATTAAGAAATAAAAAGCTTTAGCTTGACCTATTGAAATCTTCAACTTTAATGATGCCAAAGATATCTCGATATCCACTCCAGTTACTCTTACTATAGAACATAGTTTACCCGAGGTTAGACTGATTGGATTCTCTAATTGTTTTTTCTGATTAACTACATGATCTAAAAGTAACATAAATTCAAATAATTCATCATAAAATAATTTAACAGAATCCATAGTTATAGAATCTTTTAACAAAAACTGATCTTTATCTCTTTCTATCCTAACACCGAATGAAAACATTAAATACCTCCATTTATGAAATTAAATCAATAATCTCGTCACTTAACGACTTATTTTTGTTCTCTACATTTTGTAAAGGTTGTCCATATAAATCTTCTAGAATTTCAATACTAACGTCAGACATCGCTGAATTAATATACTGACTTTGATATCTTTTAACATATGCAACAAAACCGTAAGCCATAACTAAATCTGACAATTTACTACTTTTAAAATCTTTATTAATTGCTTTAAGTTCTAATACCAATTTTTCCGACTTTATTCTTTCAGGTAATTCACTAACTGACCAAAAAATAGATTCATATATCATTGGTCTAGTTTCTGATGTAGTATATAAACCAGGTACCATACTTTGAATCTTTCCTGTTTTCTTATCTAAAATTCGTGTATAATAAAGTAAAGAAGATGTATCAGGATCAGATGCAATTGTTTCGGTTGTTCTAACACCATAACTATTTGTTTCCACAATTAATGTACATAAAGGATATAATTTTGTAGCTTTCCTAATTTCTTCTTCAAAATCTGTTATTCTAAGATTACCTGAAAATTCTGCAATTTGATTTAAATCACTGTCAACAATTTCGATTGCCGATTCACATGCTCCCGTTAACGTAGCAATATCTGCTCCAATAAGATAACTTTTATTTGGATCAAATTCTTCCCAAATTAACCATTCACCAGATCCAATCTTAACAGAACTATTATTAAAATAGGTAACGGGTATTTTCTTAATAGGTTCTTTACTTTGAAGTTTTCGTACAACTTCAGGATTATCAAATAATGAACTTTCAGAAGTTACAAATTGTAATTCTAACTCTTGATCTATTTTTGCATCTGTTTTTAGTATTTTCTTTTGTTTTTCAATCCATTCATTATTTGTAAATGGAGCATCAGAATAATGTATTTTTAGTGGTTTAAAAGATGATTTGTTTTCTATGGCATCTATCCATTGTCTATAATACCACTCTCCTACTCCTGTTGTTTTATTTGGAGTTGAAAGAATAATTACGCCATATGGAATTCCTTTCTTTTCTGCAATCTGATGTGCATTAAAAACAGATGGCGTCATAGCAGTATATGCAGCATCTATAAATCTAATAAAAGCTGCTTCATCTATTATTAACGATGTTATTGTTCTTCCTCTTAATGTTGCAGAAGGATTACTTAAATTTATAGCAGTTGATACAATTCTTGATCGATTAGCAAATTCAAATGATTGTTGAGTTTTCTTTATTAGTTTTGGTTTTAACCAATTTGGCAGATTATCCAACATTAACATTGTTTTTCTAACAAAATCGGTTGCTTCAGGACCATCTCTTGAAACTGCTCCTATAGTGACATCTGAAAAGAATATCATTTGATAAAGAGATAATGCTTGGATTATAGTTGATATACCTATTTGTCTAGATTTTAAAAGAATTAAATAATGATCTTTTAAATAATTCTTAACAAGATCTTCTTGTTTTTGATAAATTCCGAATTGTTCAAATCCGCCAACCTCTTCTCTTTTTACATAATTATTTATAAAGTAAACAGGATTTTCTTTACATTTAATAAGTTCGGATTTAAGTAGATTAGTTGTTACTGCCATGACACATTCGCTCTTAATAATGTTACTTGAGTACTATTTTCCCAAATTGATTCTCTTTTTAATATATAGCTAAATGATTGAAGTAAATATAATCCAACCAATTTTGCATAACTTGGATCGGCATATTTTATCTTAACTATACATCCAGGATATAAGTTTTGTAAACTTACTATATCACTTATATCAATAGTAGATTCTCCTGAAATTGCTGATATATATTGCAACTTATGTAAGTAAGCAGTTGGTGTTCCACTAAAGTTTGTTAGATTAAGAACCGATTGATTATTTAATGAAAGTTCATTTAATCCATTTGAAGCCATATCAAACCCCCTATAAGCAATAGCAAGATCTGAATAATTGTAAGTTTGTTGTTGATAAAGACTATCGGTTGGATGTATAATGCTATTAGCTTCTTGAAAATATTCCTGAGGTGTATTATAATTAAAAGATACACCGTGTTGTGAAATAAAATATGTTCTATCTTGTATTTGTTTTTGCCAACTTGTTTCTTTTGCAGTAGGAGATACTAATACATCTATTGTTATATCAAAATGTTCTTGTTGAAAACATGTTAGTATATCTCTACATATTACAGTAGGCTTTTGATTTTTAATATCATAATTAACAGTTAAAAAATTTAGATTTTGAGTTATTGCAAATTGAAAAACCAAATAATGAAGAACATTAATTAATGTATTATGAGGAATAAATGCTTGATCTATTGAATCTGTAGCAAAATTAGTACAATCGAGTTCTGCTCCATTTGTAGTTACTATATTATTTATCACAGTTTCAATTGTAGTATCATGATAAACCGATGGAGTTAATTGTGTATTACAAAATTTATATACCGGTTGAATATAAAACTCTAATGAAATTAAGGCAGAAGACGGCATTTGAGCTTGATCTCCTGCCGCAGAGCTATCATATAATAAATTCAAATCGCTTCGTTTTGGTAATAATTTAAATTTATCAGTTACGCTTCCTACATTTTGATTTACTACACTTTTTATCGTTAAATTAACATAACTGATCTTGGCCTGAAAAGTTTGTATAATCGTTCTAGTTACAGATAAGTGAACAATAGGTTGATTTAGTGTAATACTATGTTGTATAATAATTTCTTGAAGATAGGAAGATATATCTATAGTATTATTATCTGAAGTATAAATTTCACAAGTAACTTGATAAGGACTATAATCTTGTTGATTTGTCATAATTTTATGTATTTAGTAAAGAAAAAATTTGTGTAGATTTATTTTGCATTTTACCAGATATAACCGCTATATATTTATTCGATTTATTTTGTATTACACTAAAAGTTGGATCATTGTCAAATTCTAAATCAAACATAACAATATTACCTTTTAAAATTCCATCTGGCAATTTACTATCGAATGTTGATATTATTGATGTTCCTGTCTTTTTCCAAGAATCAATATTAAATTTAGTTTTAGATGATTTTGTTTCTAAAACAAAGATGGTTGAAGAAAATATATCTCTTATTGCCAATGTTTTTGAAATAATCTTTTCATTTATAGAAAAAGATACAAGCTCTATTGGTGTTTCTATAAGAGTAGAAAATCTACTATCTGAAAGATAATCACAAGAAAGTAAGTCTATACTAGGTCTTGTTAACTTTACGATCGAATCGTCATCTGATATTTCTATAAAATTAGTATCAATATTTAATTTAATTTTTTTATCTATCTCTGGTATAAATGATTTTAATAATGGAATAAAGGCTTTTGCTAATTGAAATTCTAAATTATCGAACTCCACACCTTCTATATTTATTATTAAATTTTTAGCATCGTTAAGTTGACGTATCTTATTATCTCTTATTACAATATCAGTAAATCCTAAACTTGAAATATTTGTAATTATATTTATTAAACTGCTCCATTGTTCTTTAGTATAATCCATATTACTACCATCCTTTTAAAATTCTTCTTCATATAATTTAAACTTTTTATAAACACAATCTTTTATTGGCTTTTCACAAGAAATTATCCACTGGTTAATTATTCCAATAGATTGTTCAATTTCTTCAGTTGTATAACTTGACGGTACTTTTAAAGATGAAAATACTACAATATTTTTTTCTTCAGAAATATTATCAATTAATAATTGTAATAAAAATTTTCTTTTTGGATCTAACATTTTGTTCCCTCCTGTCGAAAAATAAAAATAAACTCTAATAAATACTTCCAGTAAAATTCCCTATCTGGATCTACAGCTATATTTGTATTAGTAAGATCTATTTTTTTACCATTTATTATAATAGAATTATCTATTAAAAATGTTTTGTAATTTGTAATCTTAAACCATTGTTTAAATCTGCTAAAATTTACAATTCCTTTAGTAAGAAATTGTAAAATGAGCTTCTCAGATAAATAATTCTTAATTATACCTTTAATTATAACTTTATTATCATTTGTAATAGCTATATAATTCTTATAATTTTCATCAATAATCATTATAGAAAAATGATAATCTTCTTTAAATGTAAAACAAGATTTACTTACAAATATATCAGATAATATATTCTTTTTAGTAATTACACTATCTAATGTGTAAGCAATAGCATCATTTCTTAATGCAATATTTTTAGTATATCGTCTTAAAATTTCTGGTATAATCTTTAACTTATTTTCTTCTTTCTGTAATTCACCATATCTAATATTTCTTTGTTCTTTATCTAAGTATAATAAGTTAATACCATAAAGATGATTTAATAAAGATGGTCCGGCTGCTTTAATATCCCAATAGTAAACATTATAATATATATGTTCTTTTGTTAAGAATTGCACATAGTAATCTCCCTTATTATTTCTTGTTTTGATTCTTCGTTTTTTGCCACAATATATTTAGTTTCCATCCAGCCATCCGTTTTTGCTCCTCTATGAACCATACACGTATGTTGACAGCGTACATAAGCCCCAATTGCAATTGGATTAATCTTCTCAGATAAATAAGTAACAATCTGTTTTGTTAACTCTTCTTGTATTTGTGGTCTTGCTTGAAAATATTGTGCAACTCTTGCAAACTTAGAAAGACCGACAATTTTCTTATCTGGAATATAACAAATTTTCATTTTACCATAAAAAGGCATAAAATGATGACTACACATACTTCTAATCTCTAAATTATCAACGCAAATAATTTGATGATCTTCATAATCATTATTAAAAACAGTTACTTCTGGAGGATCTGAATAACAAGCTTTAAACAATTCTTCTACCAACATTTTTGCGATTCTTCTGGGTGTATCTTGTATGTGTTGTAAAGGAACAGATTGTTGAAGTTTTAACTTATTAAAAATTAAATCATTAAAAATTTTTTCTACTTCATTTAAATCCGGTTTTAAATTCGACATATCCGTCTCCTTGTTATTAAATTTTGTTACTGAAAAACAATGAAAAAAATCCGGCGAGGGATAATCGCCAGACTTGTTACTTAATATATTATTTGTTCTGTATTAATATGTGAGTTTAGCCCCGAGAATACTAAAATAAGATTCCATCAACTTAACAGATTCTGGAACAGATTTTGGTTCTGGAAGATTTTCTCCATACACTGTATTTATAATATAAGCAATTTTCTTTTCAATGTCATCAGATTTTGTTGTAAGCATTTCTTTGATATTGAAATTAGCATTATACGCTAATAAATTCCAAACTTCCATTTCTCCGAGTCTTTGAGATCCGGTTCCGCTCAATGGTTGTAATGTTTTCTTTGACATTGGTCCTATAGATCTTCCCGCAACTTTATGTCTAGCTATATGAACTAATCTATAAAAATACATATATCCCATATGAATTTTATGGTCTCCAAAAAATATAGGGTAATTGACTAACTTTGCTAACTTGGGAAAAACTTTTGGATTATTTTCAAAGGGTGGCGCTGGATAAATAAATTCTAACGTTGTAAGTGAATCAAAATTTAAAACTTGACTTAATCTATTTTTTATATAAGAAATAATTCGTCTATCTTTAGTTTGGTCTAATATATCATAAAATTTATAAATAAGTTCTTTTGCTTCGCCTAAATCTTTGGTATTATAAACTTTCTTTATTAAATAATAAATTAAACCAGAAGCAAAGCTTTCATATAATTGACCGAGATTCATTCTAGAGATAACAGACATTGGAGATACAATAACATCCGCTTCATTATTGTCCATTGTAGGAAGAGTTCCTTCAGGAGCAAAATAAGAGATCGTTGATTTATTTGCAAATCTATTAGAGAATTTATCTCCATATGATACTTCTTCTATATATTTATATGTAATTTTTAGATATAATCCTTTAAATTTTTTCTTAGCATAAAAAACTTTACTTCCTCTAGGATAAAAAAATTCAGAATTTGCAATAATATGTTTATATCGTTCAGGTATAGTCATTTCCTGAACTTTCTTGAAATTCTGTTCTGATTGTCTAATATAAAAACTTACTCTTGTTGAATATTCTCTTATTGAATGATTCCAATCGGTTCCATAAAATTGTACATCTACAATTTCAATATCAGAACTTTCACTTAATTCTCTAGGTTTTTTAAATGTCGTTTTTGGAGTCATTTTCTTAACTCTTAAAAATGGATCTCCTGCTTTAAATTTATCTCCAGAAGCAGGAATTATCTTATAATCATTAACAGATCCTATATTTAGTAAAACTTCATCCGGTTCAACTATAAATTCTAAATCTTTATATTCCCAGGATTTAAGTTTTTCTCTTGCTTTCTCAGAAATAACTAATGCATCTTCATATGCATAAGGATGAGACATTATTGCAACTAGTAAATTTTTACCTTGTGCTATTGTTGTATCAATAAAATAAAATGGAATTTGGGCTAGAATATCTCCATAATCGAATTCAGTTGCAGTTGGTAGAAATATATGTTTTGGTGTTATATTCCAATAATCATATTTTCCATCTTCATATCTTACTATCATTAATCTTGTTGTAGAAAATAATACTATACCCGATTTTGTTGCTATTATAAGTTCTGGACTAAATAAATTCTGTTCTGGTGTTTGATTTTCTAGGGTAGTTTGAACTATTGGAATTTCGCTATTAACTAATGGAACTGCTTGTCTTGCTTGTTGATGAGCCATCTGTAATCGCGTTCCATCATTAAATTCAATAAATGGAGTATTTACCGCAAGTAATGGACTTACTATAATTTTAGAACTCATTTATTCCTCTCCTTGAACTTCTTGAATAGTTTCTTCAAATATTTTTTCTATGTTTAAAAATCGCCCAAATGAATCTAGTTTTGCATCATATGCAAGAAATAATACAACTCCACAACGTTCTCTATCTGGAGTTGATACACAATCTATATTGCCATAATGTGATTGATGAAGATTTCTAATCGATGTAGGAACATTATCGCCAAATCCACCAAATCCTGTTAGAGTTAATCTAACTTTATCTGATAATGAAGAAAATGGTGAATTAAACATGGTTTCAACTACAGTAAAATCATATAATCCATAAAAGGGTTCTATTATTTCTTGATATAATTTATTAGAATTAGAAAATCTAGATTTAAGAAGTAATGTTACAAATTGAGTCATAAGTGCAGAATATACTAATTCATTTATATTTCTTACTCTTCTTGTTTGTAAGTTTAATCCTCGATCAATAATATTGTTTGAAAAATTATTTATTAAATCTATTACGAATTTGGATACACTTTTCGAATATTTATCTTTAAAAATATCAGAATAATTAATTAAAATTTTTAACCATTCAAAAGCAATTCTATTTGTTTTTGTTATAAGCTTTCCTTTTTTCTTTGATAAAACTGCTTCTAAAAATTCATCTTTAAATTCATTAGGAAGGTTTTGAGTAACTTCAGAAATATCATTAGCATCTCCTAATTCTATAAGAAAATCCCATATATTTATAGAAGAATAATCTACTTTAATATTTCTATTTTCCGAAAAAATTATGCTTATATTAAAATCTGGAACAATTTTCATATATCTAGTTTGTTTTTGAACTGCTGGTACAAAAAGACTGTCTCTTAATTGTTGTTGAACATATCTTTTAATTCCTTTAGAAAAAACAAAACCATCTTTAATATCAGGAATTAAAAATTGAATGATATATTTAGAGTCTTTTCCATCATCCATTTTTAAAAGTAGTCTCGAATAAATGCTGGATGATTTAATATCAAACGATTCTTGTAATAGTTTTTGAGAATCAAATTTACCAAATCCATATTCTTGTAATAACTTTACTGAATTACCAATAATCTTATCACAAATATAATCCGGATCATATTTTATCAATGTTTCCGTTTTTCTTGGATAAATAAATCGCATTATGACCTCCTATAAATCACCCAAAGCAATTCTCTCTAATACAGATCTAGTTTCACTATTTGCAAATAATCCATTTACTACTTTACTTATATTTTGAAATATTATAGCAAGAAACCATGATTCATTAGCTGGAACTTGTTTTAATCCTAACAACTGACCCCAATCAGATTCATCTCCATGGGTTCTCCATCTTTGTTTATTTTTGGTCCAATGTCTCTGAGTATTTATAATTTCATAATGAACAAGATGAATATAACCATATTGTTTAAAAATATTATGAAGTTGAAGTACAGACTCTGTTAAAGAATTTATATTTGTAACAGCAATTGTTTTGTCTAATAATTTTTCAACTTGTTGTAACGCAGATATAATATCTTCTTGTTTATTAAGATTCTTACCTTGGGCTACTCCAGATGTATGAAAAGTTCGTAAAACTAATTGTAAACTCCTTTCGCCTATCGATTGACTTGCAATAACTCCTAAGTATTTTGTTCCAATAATATTTGCCAAATCTCCATAACATGTTTTGCATATATGGGATCCTTCACAAAGCATTGGACTTCTTAAATATATAGTTTTTCCTACTAATTGTTCATAATTTTCTTTTGTAATATTCTTAAGTTGTGTAAGATTATGTTTCAAAGGATCTTTATCATAATAATATCTCATAATTAATGTTTTTGCTAAATCTATATCTTCCACAAATATTGGTAATGTTCTTTTTGTACCACAATCAACATCTTTTGATAACATTGATGATAAAGAAGCATATACTAATCTTCGGGTTAAATAACCTGAATCGGATGTATTTTCAGCAACGTCAAGTAGTCCTTTTCTTGTACCAAAAGAAGAAACAAAAAATTGTTCAGGAGTTAAACCTTCTGCAAAAGAATTCTCAATACCATATGGAACAATTTCTCCTTTAAAATCAGAAACATATCCTCTAGCAACTAACATTTGTTTTGCTTGATCCCAGGAAGCTCTTGCTCCAGAATCAATTACATCTTTTAATGCAAACTTTTCTCTAACTTCATCTAATGTATCATCAAGTAAAATTTTATCTTTATCTTTATCTTGAGTTAAATTTAAATGTTTTTTAGAAGAAAGAAAATCAACAATTGACATTGTTACTGGATATTTTTCAGTATATGATAATCCTAGCTGTTTTATAGTATCAAAAATTCTATAATCATTAGCTGCCTGTTCTTGTATAAGTTCATTAATCTTTTTTGATTTTAAATTTTCTGGAATATCTTCTAATTGTAAATTTAAAGCATTTGCAATTCTTTCTCTTCCTGCTTTTGTTTGACTAATTTTATAAATACCATATACAATATCTTGTTTTGGTTTAAAATGAAGTTCGCCATTTGCGGGATCAACAAAATTATATGGAGCCATCATTCGCTCTGCTTCTTTTATTGCAAAAGTAGATAACGGTCTATAAATTGCCATTTGATCTCCATCAAAATCGGCATTAAACGATTCACACACAAGAGGATTTAACTTAATTACATAGCCTTCATCTGGAATAACTCTAAATGAAACCATAGACCCTTTATGAAGAGTTGGTTGTCTATTTAAAATTACTATTTGATTTGTAGCAAGCTGATCAAGAATCTTTATAGTATTTTCATCCATTTTTCTCGTATTCAATTGTTCTTCAATAAAATCTATAGATGCTTTAAATGTTAAAAATCGTTTTTGTTTAAAAAAGACATTAGCAATATCCAATTGCCATAATCTTAAAAGTATAAATCTAGAAACTTTACAATGTGTTATAGGAATTAAAGGATCCACTGATATAACAGCTCTTCCAGAAAAATCTACTCGTTTACCTTCAAGTTTAGATCTTAATAATCCTGATTTCTTTCCTAATCTTTCTAATACATAATTACTTATTTGAGCAACCAATTGTTGTATTCTCTCTCTATATTGTAATATACTTATATATGTTTTTAAATTTGTATCTTTATTTTTATAATCCAATATACTCATATATAAATTGTTAATATCATCTAGAATTAATCCATCTTTCGAAATTGGTCTTAAGTCAGGGGGAACAACAATTATATTTTCTGTAAAAAATATTCCTTCCATAAAAGTCTTATCTAAATAACGAAGTATTTCAGATTTATCTTTACCTTTATTAATTAGTTGTTTAATAAAGAATTCAATGCCATCATATGAAATAAGTGCTTCTTCAGGAGCTGGAATTTCATCTTTAATTTCAATAAGTTCTCCTTTTAATGTAATTGCTTTTTTTAAAAGCAATAAGTCATTTACAGGATTTGCAATACTTTTAATACTTTGAAGTAATTGCCATATAAGAGGATGTATAATTTGAGGGATAACAATTTTTGCAAATTGTTGACGTCTTAAAATTGATGATGTTATCTTAATTCCACAAGTTTTACACGTTTCTTCGGTTGGTGCTGACACATTTTTACACCAACATTGATATGAATTAACTGGACCAAAAATCTGTTCAGAAAATAAACCTTCTGGATGAAATTTCTTTCCGGAAGTAAAAATTCTTGATGATGTAACTTCAGGAAGATTGAGTTTTTTAGTATCAATTATCTCTAACTTCATAAGACCTCCTTGTATGACTTACTAATACTTTGCAATATATTTTGTAAACAATTTATATCTTTACAGTTTATACTTAATAAATATTTTAACCAGGGATGATCAATACATTTATAACCGATAATTGGTTTATCAGGACACATCCATTTGGTATAAGAAATTTCTGAAGTTGTACCAATAGATGGTTTATTCATAAAGCATAAAACAATATCACAATTTGATATAGTTTTCAAATCAAAATATGGAACCCATATATCTGGATTTAAAATTAATTTAGGAAAAACAAAATTAAATAATGTTACATCAAATAAATCAGTCAATTCTTCCTTAATAATTTTTTGAGAATCCATTGCAGAAGATATATATATACGTAACAGTTGTACACCTTCCATTATATAATAATATATAGAATTTTCTCTTAGAAATCAAGCATATTATTTGTTCACAAAATTATATTAAAACATCTAAGTCTAATATTTTAATCCAATCTATAGGAATTTTTTCGATAACAGTACAATTTCGAATAAGCTCTTTTGTAATAGATAAATAGGTACCAGAATTGTCTTCTGCCACAAGTAAAGTTACAAGTGTTCCTCTATAAAGAAAATTTTTACATCTAAAATCTAATTTTTTAATAAAATCAGGAGATACAAGAAAAATCAAAGATTCTTTTCTAATAGGTAAGAACTCCTTTTTTGAATTAAAATAGTTTTCATCTTGAAACATTTCAAGCATAGCTGCTTTAAAAATATCTAGATTTGGATAGTGTCTTTTTAAATATTCTACAATTGTAGTAGTTCTTAATTTTCCAGTTATTTGTTGGGGAGTTATACTCCCCTCCTCAATTCTTGCTTTTAATTTATCGAAAAATTCTTTAACGAGTTGAAGGTCATCTGCCATATTCTTCTCCCTTTTTTAAAAAATGTAATGTGTCTTCTATACCATGTTTATAACCATGTATGAATGCAGTTTTATAGTGAAAAATAATCTTATCTAATATATTAGCATCTTCATATTGATTTAGCAATGCTGTTATATATTGTGAATGTTGATTAGCTAATTCTTCTCCATTATTTGCGAGTTGTTTTGTAATAAATTTTTTACTAAAATGTGATAAATAATAATCTTCTGCATCTTGCAGTAAATCATCACTTGTTACTGGAATAATATGTTTAGAATTATCATTTATTAATCCAAAGTCATCATCTATTGTAGTTGGAAATTTCTTTGAATTAATTACTTCTATTATTTTTTCTCCCGCCTCTGTCAATACAACTTTATGTCGGTTAATCCAACTTAGGTAATAAGTTTTCCATCCATATTTTTTTACAAGTTGCAATAACTTTAATTGTGTTTTCTTATTATTAAGACTTTTTGTACTATGAATCGTAGTATATACTATCATTTCTGGTCCAAATTCTTTTTTTATCCCTTTAACATGTGCAACTCTTGTTTTAATAATCTTATTTAATTTGGATAGTTCTCTTATAACAGAAAGTTCTTCCTTTGATAATGTAACATCTGAAGCTAATATAAATTTGTTCACATCACCTTTACTTGAAACTGCAATAATAACGTTCATAAAAAGACCTCCTATAAAAATATTTTTAATCAATTTTTCTAATTCCTAAAGCAACTTCACTGGCAAACTTTCGAATCTCATTAATAGTAAGATCTGGAAATAATTTGGAAATAATTTCTAAAGGAACTCCAGATCGAATATAATGCTCGATAATCTCATCTTTTTTAGTATGGTGATACCATTCCCTATTTCCATAATCCCATTTTTTATCTTCACGATCCAAGATTGCATCGAACGTACTTCCTTCAGGTATTTTACCATAAAAAGTACTTCCCCCAAATACACTACTTGTATCAAATAATTTAATTTTCCAAGCAGATAAATTCGCATCATAGATTTGAGTACAAGCATAAAACATATAACTCATATTAACTGATTTTGTATTATTCATAAAAAAGTAGGGAGCAACTTCGTTAAGATTACTTTCTGCCCCAAATTCTCTAAACGCTCCAAATGTATAATCTACATTTTTCCAATTAAACTTTCCAAAATTAAAACTAATTTGCCCATATTTACATTCTTCAAACATAATTCCAATTTTTTCAGCCGCAGACATATCCCAATTACTTAAATCAATCATATTGCTAGATTTACAATTATGAAAACAACCATCGAAATATTTAACTTTCGACATATTTAGCTTACTAATTTTATTTGCAATTGTTGAAATATCCATATTTGCAAATGCATTATTCATTGATGTAGTTACTAACTCTTCTGGTTCTAAATACTGTAAAAGAAATTTGTACTGTCCACTACTTGATAGTACAGTAGAAGTACAGTTTGATAGACTTAACCACTTATTATTTTCTTTAACAGCAACGGTTGGCAATAATTCGGTTATTAAGACATCCCACATAGGATACTCTAATTCATTATTAATAAAATCAGATACTTGCTTAGAATCAAATTTTCCTTCATTTAGTTTTACAGCAACAATAATACGAGCTAATAATGCATACCTATCTTGATCACTTAAATGTAATGTTGTTACCATTACATCCTCCTTTATTATATCATTCCATACTATAGTGGAGCAAAAGACTTCTCTATAAACTTCAAGTTGATTCTTTCATAATACCTAAAGCAAATTTACTTGCAACTTTTCGAATATCATCAAGAGTAACATTTGAAATAAGTTTTGAAATAATTTCTAGAGAAATTCCATTTTTAATACAGTTTACGATAACTTCATTTACTCCTGAAATATAAATAGAATCGGTAACATTAGACACACATCCATTTAATATATTTTTATGCTTAATAATTTCTTCTGGTAATTTACCAAAGAAAGTACTTCCGGCAAATGTTGTACTCGAATATTGCGGTAATGTAATTTTCCAATTAGATAAATTGGCATCATAAATTTGACTGCAACCTTCAAATAAACCACTTAATGAAATTTCATTTGTATTTTCAGCAAACAGATATGGAGCAACTTCATTAAGATTACTTTCAGCTGTAAAATTTTGAAAAGTATATGCTGCGTGTATTACATTTTTCCAGTTAAATTTTCCAAATTTGAAACTAATATTTCTGTATCTACAATAGTCAAACATATCATTTACAATTTGAGCATTAGACATATCCCAATTACTCAGATCAATTATATTGCTAGATTGACAATCATGAAAACAACTTTCAAAATCTTTTACATTTGATACATCTAATTTACTTATTTTATATGCAATTTCTGAAAGATTTCTAGATCTAAACGCATCTCTCATTGATGTAATTACTAAATCTTCTGGTTGTAAATATTTTAAAAGAAAATCATAATAACCATATGTTACATCTATAACAGAGGTACATTTGGGTTTAGTTATCCATCTGTTATTTTCTTTAACAGCAACGTTTAGTATATTTTTTGATATTTGATAAACAGTTATAAACTCATTTAATTCATTATTAATAAAATTAGCTATTTGCTTATAAGTACGAAATTTTCCTTCATTTAGTTTTATAGCAATAATAATATACGGTAGCCTTGTTTGTCTATCTTGTTCTAATCTATTAAAACGCGACATATAAATCTCCTTATTTTTACTCAAAGGCTTCAATTATTTTTCTAAACTATTCTTCGACTTGTTTCATAATTCCTACAGCTTTATCTTTACACTTTTTTGAATTATACTAAGAATTATAAGATCTTTATTTTCTTCCATATTAAAACTCCATTTTAGATTGTTGTCATAATATCTTCTACTTGTTTCCAAACATAATTATCTAAATTATTAAGATAATCTTCAGTCTGTTTTAATTTTGATTCTAACTCTTTTGTATCCAAATTTACAGTAACTAACTTACTCGCTGTATAACGACCAAGAACCCTTTTAGCTTGCTCAAATGATACATTAGATTTTTGCGCTATTGTTTCAATTGTATTACTCGTATTAACGTGTATTCTAAGTTTCTTAAGTAACAACAGATCCGATAACTTTTGTTGAATATCTGTTTTTTCTTGTAATAAATATTTTTCATTAGCTTCTTTATATCTTTGATATGATTTAAGAATACTATCATCAATAGACTGAATAATAACTTTATCCTCAAGAGTTGCACAATTAATACTAAATGTTTCTAACTTTCTTAATGTTTT
>JABEBX010000536.1_pt1 | contig 45941 bp, 44 predicted proteins | sample 7245971 | NCBI WGS metagenome assembly JABEBX01 (sample SAMN14506365, study PRJNA622280) | hot springs metagenome | biome: hot spring [ENVO:00000051]|acidic hot spring [ENVO:00002120]; feature: spring [ENVO:00000027]|sediment [ENVO:00002007]; material: sediment environment [ENVO:01001048]... | reverse complement strand
AATAAGAGATGAACAGCCAGATAATGTTGTGTTGCTTGGAGATGTTGTTGATAATTGGAATACAGATAAAAAATTAATTGATGTTTGGAAAGATTTTATTGATGGTTATCAGAGATTTTTTAAGTTGGACAAAACAATTCTTTTATATGGAGATAATGATACACAAAAAAGTAAAGAAGTTATTGAATATGTAAATAGAATTAATACAACAATAAATTCTAATAAAGTGTTTTTTAGTCTTGGTAACATGTCTTTTTTTCATGGAAACATTGAAAAAATTCATTTAATGGAAGTAGTTGGAAAATATTCTGCTTCTTTATTGAATAAAATAAAAGAAGAAATCACACCAAATCTTCTTGCTAAATTGATTAGAATGAAATTTAATACTAAAGAATATTTGTTTATTGGGCATATTCATTATTTGAATATTCTTGAAAAAAACATATTTTGTGGAACATTCAATTCAAATCTTGCCATTTATCCTGAAGAAAAATCTCTAGGCTATGTAGTTGTAACAACTGATGACAATTACAATTTACAAAACATAGAAATAAAAAGAATTTAAATTTTATTTTTTATTATCTTGCCTAAATGTTCAGAAATATCTTCTTTTGTTTTATATTTTTCACTTGCTTCTTCTAAGCTTTCTGAAATAATTTCAACATAGCTTGAAAGTTTTTCTTTTGCATTTTTAAGAATAAGCTCTTTGTGTTTTTTATTTACAAACACTGATATTTTTTTAAGTCCTTCAAACAATGCTCTTGTTACTTCTTTTCTTATTTCATCAACATCATCAATAGCCATTTTGCTTGGACCTGTAAATGGTATTGATGGAGAATTAACATTTACAATTATTGACATTGGAATGTTTTCTGTTCCAATTTTAATATAGTTTTTTATATTTATGTTTTTGAAAATATCATATATCACATCATGTGATAAATCAAAAAGAAGTGGTGTCCTGTTTGCAAATCTTATCAAGTCTGATTCATAAAATTCATTTCCTACTGATTGTTTTCCACAATTTCCAGCCCAACCTAATGCAATTTCAACTTGAAATGGTATTCCACCTCTGAATACTTTTGGTGGTCTTGTTATTACAACAGAAAATTCAGGTTGAAAAAGTTCTTGCAATGATTTTTCTAATACTTTTTCTCCTATTGGCATTATATTTTTAGAACTTGGTTTTTGTATTCTAACTTTTGTTATTGCATCTAAAATTTGTTCAGCCTGTTTAAATGTTATTGTGCTTTTTGTTAAATTTTCTAAATTCATATTTGTTGCTTCTTCAATGTTTTTCAATATTCCTTTGGAAGTCTTTTGCAAGTCTTTTACAAAGAACTCTCCAAATGTATTATGCTTTGATTTTTCAAATAAAGATAATAAATCATGTGCAGATAAACCAAGTGGGTGAGGAAGTTCTTTTTCTTGTGATGGCATTTCAGTTGTTATTCTTTTATAATCTGTTTTTACTTCATCAGGATTTATAAAAGTTATATTAGAAAATGGGTTTGCAAGCCACATTAATTTTAAATATTCATCAACAGAGGCTTTGCCCTTTCCATAATTTACATCTCCAAGATGGGTTATTAATTTTGTCCCTTTAAAACTTGAAGGATATTTTTTAATTATTTTATTTAAAGCCTCTCCTGTATGAATGTTTATATTTATTTCAACATCTTTTGCAGTTTTTCCATCTCCTGTTGTCATAAAAACAGGTTTGCCAGAAGTCATCAATGAAAATAATGTCACAGCTGTTCCACCTATTCCTTGACTTCCAGATTTTTGTAGATTTACACCAAATTTAGAGCCTTGAAGTAATTTTGCAAATATTGTTGGCAAGAATTTTTCAGGTATTCCAGTTCCATTGTCTTCAACTGTTAATATTAAATGATTTTTTGCATCAGGCTTATCTTTGTAACTGTCATCATATTTTATTTCAACTTTTATGTTTGGAAGTATGCCTGCTTCAATGCAATTATCTAATGAGTTTGTAACATATTCATGAACTGCAATTACCAGGCTTTTTTCTTTATATGTAAAGCCAAGCATTTGTTTGTTCTTTGCAAAGAACTCAGAAAGTTCAGTCTTTTTAAAATCTTCAAATCCTTTTTCTACCATTTTATCAACTCCATTTATTCAAAAGTAATTCTTTTTCTTTATTGAATTTATAATATAGTTTTCTAATGTTTCATAACTTTTTGAAGCCAGCACATCAGATTCTAATTTTATCTTCTTTTCTTTAATCAAATTTAGTTCTTTTTCATATTGTGTGTTTTTAATCCACTCATAAGAACTCATTGACTTTATTTTCTTTAAGTCATGCTGTGTTATTGGCATTGTTAAATGCTTATCTAAAATGTATTTCAAATCTTTATCATTGAAAACATCTGTCAATTTTAAACCAATGAATTTTGCATCAGGAAAAGACATATATTCTGAGAGCCAAGATAAATTAATGCTTCCTCTTTGCAAAGTTGTTGCAATATTAAACCCATCTGGGTCAGCATCTGTAATAATATAAACAGGAAGTTTGAATTTGTCTGCAAGTAGTTTTACAAATAACCTTCCACTTCTTGAAGGATAGCCACCTGATGTGACAATTACAGCATTATATTTTTTAGGAAATCCTTCTTGATTTAATGCATTGAATACTGCATATTTTTCTATGAAAAGAACAAATTTTGCATTTGACTTTTTAAAATCATAAACTGTTGGGTCTGGGGCAATTGCAACACCTGAACTTCCAGCTTTTTCAAAGTCAATTGTTGTTTTTTCTCCATTAAACATTTCTGTTGCAATTATTGAACCAACAGCAAAAGACTTTGGGTTACTTATTATTTTAAGTTCCTCTCTTGTAAATCCTGTTAGCAATTCTAAATCAACAACAATGTTATTTGATTGATTTTGCTCATCAAAAATCTTTTCATCAATATTTTCTCCTACTTTTATTTTTAGTTTATAGAACAAATCTCTTAAAGTCATTATTTTTCCATAATCAACATTTCTTTTTATTGCATTTATCATTGCAACTGTTTGCATGTATTTTTTTACTTGGCTTATATTTTCATATTTTCTTATTTCTTCTCTGTTTCCAAGTGTTAATAATTTCTTTTTTTCATCATATATTACATTTGCCTTATTTCTGATTTTAAGCCTTATAAAAGGGGCTTTATTTTTTTCAATTAAATCAATGTTATCAATTATTATTGATTTGAGTTTTTTGTCTATCTCTTTGTTTATGTTTTCACTCATCAAAACCACTATTATATTAACATGAAGATATTTATAGCTTTGGCTTAAAAATTAGAAATTAACAGTAACCAAACATTTCAGCATATTCAATCACATTTTCATCAGCATTATCAGGATATGTATAATACTTATGATTCAAACTTGATTCTGGTGAAATTGTTTTAATACTTAGTAAATGACTGATTTTTTCTTTATCAGTGAATATTTCAATTGCTGATTTTCCACTTAATTTTTTCTTAAGTTCTCTTTGACTTTCAAGCATAGAATCAGAAAAAGAATAAAATGTAAAATACTTGTTTCCAAAATAACTTAATAGATTAAAACTTGCCTCTTTTTTTGCATGTATGAAAATCCAGTCACCTTTTATTTCAGCATCACAATAAAAATAATGCTTAATCCTACTATTACTCATATAATTATTACTCCAAAAAGCAATTATTATGTCCTTATAGCTGCTTTCTTTATGCTCTAAACTACCAACCATTATATTGCTTTCCATTTTATCATTTAATTTAAGTTTTAAACTTATATTATTTTTTTTACATAATCTTCAAGGATTTCATAATCTTTTTTTGGCATATGTTTTTCACTATGATAAAAATAAGTGCCTTTCAATGTTTTCATTATTTCATTAACTCCCTTATTTTTTGAATATTTTTTGTCTTCTATTGCTATAAGTATATGTGCAAGTTCACCTTCATAAGCATAGTAATAGTATTTGCCATTATTTATTATAGTAAAATATCTTGACTTTTTTAAATTATTTTCTGTTAGCCTTCCTTCAGTAGTCAATATATTTTCAAGCTTATCTAAAATTGCTGTTGTTTTATCTATAATATTACTATTGCTTTTTTTCATAAAATCATTAGTATGCTATAAAAAATTAATCTTTTTATAGATTTTTAAAAGTATCATTAGTAATTTTTACAATAACTTTGCTTAATCTAAGTGGTGCAATACTATGTCTATGGTTTCTATATGTTTTAATTAATTTCTCACCAAGAAATTTTATCATTTCATCTTTTCTTTCTTTTTTTGTTAAATCAGCCTTCATAACTTCTTCAAGTTTAAAAGTTATATCATCTTCAAGATTATAATACTCTTCTCCATATATAATTGCAGCAAGTTTATTTTCTTTTAAATCCTCTTTAAATGGTTTAATGCCATCTTCAGCAAGAGTATTTTCAAATTTTTCTAAAATGTTTGCAGCAACTTCTCTATATTTAATTTCTTTACTTGATTGAATTTTTATTCCCATGTTATCAATTTTAATGGAAAGAAATACTTTAAATTATTTTACAATTAATTGTTGATAACCTTCTTATTTGCTATTTTGCTTCAAGTATTTATAATATAATTTGTTAGAAAGCTTTTTTAAAGCTACTTTGTATTTTTCAATTGGCTTTTTTAATCCAACATTTTTGTTAAAATAATCTATAAGATTTACTTCTGCAATTTCATAAATTAATCTTATTTTTTCTTTGTCATCATCTCTATATTTCATTCCATTTTTTAATGACTTAGCAATATCACCATCATCTTTTATTTCTTTAACTGATTTATTATGTTTTTTTATTTTATTTATTATAAATATTTTTATTTCATTTGAAATTTCTTTATAATTTTCATTATTCATTAAATCACTCTTTATATAATAGAAAAAAACAATTTAAATCTTATTTGAGCAATTAATTTGATTATATGGAAGAAAAATTAGAACAATTATTATTATTAAAACACCCCTCATTAAAGCCAAAGCAAAATCCAGAAGTTATTGAGCAGAATATGCAAATAATGTTAAAACAAATTGATGAAAAAAAAGTAAAAGAATTTTCAAAACTTGAATATGAAATAACAGGCAAAAATGATATTTCAGATTTGATGACTTTGAAAAAAGCAGAGCCAGTTGATAAATCATTGGAAAATAAAAAGATAGAGCCTATATGGGATTTAATGGTCTTTGGAATAGACACAGGAGATGGCTGGTTTAATTTGATTGATGTCCTTTTTACTGAACTTGAAAAAATAACAAAAGGGGGTATTTTACATGTGGACCAAGTTAAAGAAAAATATGGTGAATTAACAATTTATTTAAATACAGATAATGAGCTTGCTTTTAAACTTGTGAGTAATGCAGAAAAAATATCAAGAGAAATTTGTGAAAATTGTGGAAGACCAGGAAAAACATATGATGATGGTTGGGTAGTAACTCTTTGTCCAAAATGCAGAATTGAATATAAAAATAGAAAAATGAAAGAAAAACTTGCCCCTTATAATGAGCAATATTCAAGAAAAAAGATATTAACAGGTCTTTATAAGGGAACTAAAAACAAGTGATTTATTATGAACAAAATACTTGGTGTTGATGTAGATGGTGTTCTCACAAATAGTCTTGAAAGCTATTTACCTTCAAATGTCAAAGAAAAGTTTAGAAAAATATATGCAAGTTTTATAAGCAATGACAATATAAACAGCAAAGGGAAAGTTGTAATGAAATTAATAAAATCTTATTTTAATCATAAATGGAGTAAGTGGGAAAAAATAAAATTGATTGATGCTGATATTCCATCATATTTGGATAAACTTTCAAAAAAATATGAAATAATTATAATAACAGCAACTTTTGGAGATGTTGAAAATGTAAAAAAATGGCTTAAACTAAATAAAATAAATTACCCATTGATTAAAGTTCCAGCTAGTGAAAAATGGAAATATTGCAATATAATGATTGATGATAGAATTGATGTTCTAAATAAATTTGGGCATGGACAAACAAAAATACTTTTTTCAAAAGACAAAAATGAAAAAATAGAAAATGGATTTGTATTTTCAAATTGGAAAGAAATGAAAGACTTCCTATTAAAATATTGATTGACTATAATATTTTAATATTAAATAGATATAAAACAACAAGACAATTGTTTATTTATTTCTTTTAATACAGAATTTTATAAAGGAGTAAAGTTTACTTTTTAATAAACCCAAATTAAAATAAATAAGACTGTTTTTTTACTAATACATATTTTCTATAAATATTCCTTTTTGCAAATGATATAAAAAATATTATTGAATCAACATTGCCATTCAATAAACCATTTAATCCTTTTTGAATTTCAATAGTATAGTTTTCTTTTGACATTCCTTTTGGTTTCAAAGTTATTGGTTTTTCTCCTTTTTTTATAATTACAATATCAAAAACTCCTTCTTTAAGTGGGGCTTTTTCATCTATTGTTTCATCTTTTCTTTCTTCTGTTGGAAAATTAAGCAAAAAATAAATAAAATCTTGTGTTGGTGCTATTGTTTCTTTTGTTTCATTTTTATGAAAGTCAAATCTTGTTACTTTTATGTTTTCATATTTTTCTTGGTCATTAACTTCCATTATATCACTTTTTTGTAAAAAAGAAAGAGACCTTATGTCCTTTTTTATCAATTCTTATTTGCATCATTCCTTTTATGCTGTCTTCTCTTATTTTTTTAAATCCATCATTCATAAATTCAACATACTTTTTCTTATCTTCTTCAGTATATTTTTCAGGTAATGAATTATATGTTCTGTCTTCTTCTTTTTCATTTTTTTGTTCTTGATATGTTACAACAGGCTTGTTTATTTTATTATTTTTTGGCATTTTTAATATCTTTTGAATATCACTTTCTTTTTCATATGGCTTTATTACAACATCTTTACCTTTTGTTTTGTAATATGTTATACATTTTATTCCATTTATTTCAAACTCTAATTCATTCTCCATTTTTATCACCTTATTTACTATCATTATCTAGTTTTAAACTTTTTTTAATTTCTTCAGCAACAAACTGTGCTTGAAATCCCAAGCCCATAAAACTATTACTTGCATTTACATTTAACATTTTTGCCAAATAATAAAGCAGGTCTAAATCATTAACACCTTTTAGTCCTTGCTTAAGGTTTCCTTCATTGTCAAACACCCCATGTTTTGAATCATATTGTTTCATGCTTAATTTTTTATCATATTGAACATTAAAAGCTGAGCATATTTCTTTTGCATAGGCTTCTGTCAATATTGCATGCCCAAAACTAAGTTCAGTTAGATACTCTTTTCTTTTATCTTCTGATTTTATTTCATCTTTCATTTTAATCACCTAAATATATTAATCAGGAATATTCATTTTATTTATTTCTTTTATTTTTTCTAAATACTTTTTATTACCTTGTCTTTTTCTCCTTGTGTTATCATTCAATCACTATAATATTTCAAATACTAATATAAATATCTTTCTTTATACTTGTTTTATTTTATTACAATGTAAAAATAGAAAATTGATTTAAATAGTTTTAGGCTCTGATTCAGACCCCAAAGGGGTCATCATTATCAAGTGCAAAAGCATCTGAGTTTTGCCTCAGCATTTTAATTCATGCACCTAATACTTATATTATTGTATGAATAAATATATAAACCTTTGTATTTTACTACAAGATTTGATATTTTAGTAAAAATATTATATTTTTGTAATAAAATTAGTTGTTTTGTAAAAAAGTTGTAGTTTTGTATAAAAAAAGGAAATATAATACAAGGTCATTTACTTATTAGTCTATTCATATATTTAGTTTCCAATAACCAAGATTTTCTCCTGTTTCAAGAACATATTTAACTATTGGCTGACTGAATCTAAAATTAAGGTCTTTAATGCTAACTCCTTTTTTCTTTTTAAGATATTTTATTATATCCTGAACTTCCCTGTTAAAATCAACATTAAGCCCCAGTGATTCTGTTATTCTTTTTATATTTGAGGTTTGCTCAATTAAAACCTTTACTTGTGTTTGAAGTGATTCTTGAATATGAGTGCTTGCTTCATTGTTAGTTCCTATATTTTCTATTGCAATTTGAAGGTCTGAACTATATCTACTCAATCTTTCCATAACATCTGATATATTTAATTGTGAAAGTATTGAATCACTTATTTCATCTTTATTAGCTGAAAGAATTGTGAGTGTGTCTTTCAATGCTTTTATAACCTCTTCATTTCTTGTTCTATTGCTTGTATCAACATCTTTTCCAATTGTGAGAAGCTTATTTACTTCAACCTCTTGATTGATTGTTTCCCCCATAAGTTGTTCAGATTTCTTTAGAGCAATTTCTACATTAAACTTATAATCATTTATTTGTGAAATAACTCCATCTATTTTTTTATTGAGTTGTTCAATACTTTCAATCAAGTTTTTTTCAGTCATATTTTCACTTATTTATAATACTATTATATATTTTTTCTTCATTTTCTGCTTTGAATTTTTTATTAAAAGTTATATCCTTTTTATTTCTTCCAAAATAATTAAACACAGCAGACACTACAACCACAACAGTTATTATAATCACAGCAGATAGTAATGTTATCATATTGTTTCACTATTTATTATTTATTAATGCTTAAAATTTCATAATGAACTTAAAACTATATAAACTATTATTACAGCAATGAATATAACAAACATTGTTAAATATGAAGATGAAACTGCTTTTCCTTCTTCTCCTGTAAAATAGTTATAAGCAGCAATAAGCAAGCCTCCACCAATAGTTGCAGTTGTAAACCACATTAAAACAAGCATTGGGGCTGGAAATATTTGAGCCATTGTTATACCTGGCAATGCTGTTCCACCTTTAAAAGATGACATCATTATTCCAGAAAATATTGCAGGGAATATTGTCATAAATACTATTGAAATATAACTGACAAATTTAGTGGTTTTCATTTTGTCATAATATCTTTTTTTGCCTTCTTGTGCAATATCAATTGCATTTTTAAGGGCTTGCCTTAATGACTTATCATCTGATTCTATGCTTGTCTTTACAAAATCTTTGAAAGAATTTAATTCATAATAATTGTTTCTTGGATAGCTCATAATTTCTGAAAGTGCTTTTGTGCTGTATTCAGTTTTAATTTTTATTGAAAGAGGTGTTAAAAATTCCTCAACAAATATTTTAGGGTATCTTTCTTTTCTTTCTTTTGTTTCTACTGCACTATCAACAAAAGAATTAAATGTTACATCATCAGCTATAACAATGTAATCATCTATGAATGTAAAAAATCCATCAATGATTTCTTTTTTTCTTTCTAAAATATAATAAAGTCCTGGTTTCAAAAATGTGAACACAACCATAATGACTGAAATTGTTACAAACCATAATTGGCTTCCTAAAGTCAGGTCAAATAGATATTTTATCATTAATGCCCCAAGCAATATTCCAATAACAACTATAAATATATTTATTAGCAATATAAATTTTTTGTTATTATAGAACATTTTCAATGCTTGAAGTGTTGTTGCTTCTGGCAAATCAATTTGATTTTTAATTTTTATCTTTTTTGAAAACATTTGCATCAACCAAACATACTTTTATTATCATTTCTCATTTTTATTATTATTATAAACACAATTAAATAACCTGCAAGATATAGCAAATATAATGGGGGAAGTGTTGTTATCATTTGAAAAATAAATAAAGAACTTGCAAGTGATGAGCCTGCTACTGATGCACCAACTGTTGATAAAATATGAACATATATTAAACCAAAAAATTGTTGCATAAATCCACCTAATCCTGCAAATATTCCAACAATTCCAAAGCCAAGAATTAGCATTGTTGTCAAACTTTCTTTTAGTGTTGCTCTTTCTACTAAAGTTGTTTTAACTCCTTCTTTGTTTTCATTTTGTTCTTTATTGAAGTATTCTTCAAATCCTCTACCTTTTATCTTATCTGATATTTCTTTATAAAACTTAGATAAATCAAAATTATCTTGGAACAATTCTGCTAAACTCAAAAATTTTTCATAAAATGCTGGACTTTCATCTGAGCCTAAAAATTTAAAAATCATATACTTTATTGAATTTTCTTTTTTCATCTCTTTAGAATTTGCAATATAAAAAGGGTTGTCATATATTTTAATGTTGTAGTAAAAGTCTCTTAAAGTGTCATATCTGCTTAAATATGCATTTTTTTCAATTCCATGCATTTGATTTGTTATAAGTGGTCTTATTAAAATCATTGGATAAAAAACAAACAAAAATCCAATAAGTCCTATAAATATTCCAGATACTATCATTATTGGAAATATGAGAATGGAAAGTAGTGAAATTCCTATTCCCATAAACATTGCAATTATTCCAAATAGCCTTATTCTATATGTGCTTTTTACAAATTCAGAAAAGTCATTTCCATAAATAAAATTAATATATTTTTGCAATGTTTTATTTTCATCTTTAGCCATAAGAGATGATAATTTATTTCCAAAAGCAAGCTCTTCTTTTGAAAAAGCCTCATTGTTTATTTCTTTAGAATTCTTATTTTTATTGCCAAGCATCATTTAATTTTATTACAATTGGCTTAAAAATTACAGTTTTCAATATATTCCATTTTGAATTTATTCAATGCCTTATTTAAATCTTCTTCTGTTATGTCCTCATTTGCTGTTTTAAAAGAAATTGAAGCAGCATAAAGTATATAATCTTCAATATAAAAGGTCAATATGACCATTTCATTTTTAATTTTAATAAAAGCAGTTCTGCTTTCTTGACTTTTGATTGTTGTAGCTGCTAATTTCATATTCAAATATTTTGTTTTTGACTTTGGTGAAACATTCATTGTTTCATCAATTTCAGATGAATATTTTGTAAATATTGTTGGCTTTTCTTCTTTAATTTCTTTATGATATTCTTCAAAATTAAGCATTATATTTTGATAAGCTTCATTTATATCTTGAGTAATTTTTGTTGCATCTGGACTTTTGTTTATATCTGGGTGATATTTTTTTATTTTATATAAATAGGCTGACTTTATTTCATCTTTTGTTGCAGTTTCATCAATGCCAAGCAACTCATAATATTTATTCACTTAGATGCCCTTTTAATAGAATTATCACTGTCTTGCCCTTTTTCTATTTTTATTCTTTTCTTTTCAATCTCTTTAACCCTTTCTTTGAATTTGTTTATTAATTCAGTTTGTTTTTCAATCTCATCACTGTTCATTACAATTCCAGAATTTATTGCATTTGTTAATACAACATCTTTGTCTTCAACTAAATTTGTTTTAATGTTTTCAAGTGATTCAATAAGGAAGTTAGCAAATTCATTGGTATCTTTAAAGCTTTCTATTTTTTTGCTAATTTCTTTTACTTCAGCTTCTGTTGAATATGGCATGTCTTTTATTTCATTGTAAAGCTTTACTCTATCTTTTTCAAGTTCAGGGTCTGAAGATTTCATAGATATTATTTCTGAAATGTTTTTATTTACATTGTCAGCAAATTCCTGTTTTTTATTTTGGATTAACTTATCATAAGTTTTAATTGTGTTGTCTATTTTAACATTAAGGTTTTTCTTGAATTCATTTTCTCTTATTTCAGAAATATAAGGTTTAAGTTCATTTTTAACTTTATCCTTTACTTCTTTTTCATATTCTTCTTTGCTGTTTTTGTTTAATATATTTAAACCAAATATTGATTTCTTAATGTCATCAATACTTTCATCTGGTATTCCCTGTATTTCATTTTTTATTTTAACTTCTATTTTTGAATCTGCTTGTTCTAAATCATGACCTAATTCATTTTTACTTTTAGTTAAATCAGAAATTTCATTTGTCATTTTAATTTTGTTTTCTTCATTCTTTTCTTTGAAAAGGTCTGTTTTTATTTTTTCAATTCTTGAATTAATTAATTCAAAGGAATCTTTACTTTCATAATAGTTTATTAACATTTTTTCTAGTTCTGTTCCATCAAATGCCTTATTCAATGCCTTATTTATTTCTACTTCACTTTTCATTTTAATTCCATTTTCAACATTATTATATAAAAGTTTTGTTATTGGGTTTGACATAAGCTCTTTATACAATGAAGCATCTTTTACTTTATTTTTATTTAAATCAGATTTCAAATCTTCAATTTTAGAATAATTTCTCATTATTTCATTATAATCATTGTTTATCTTATTCAAGACTGTTTCTTTATCTTCAAATGTGAGTTTTTTAATTGCCTCATTTAACATTTCTTTTTCTTTTAATTTTTGCATTTCTTCATTTGCCTTTTCATCAATATTTTGCATGTCTGCTGTTGTCAAGAAACTGTCTATTGCTGATTTTTGCATATTCAATGTTGTGCTTGATAACTTTAACTTTTCAAGTTTTTCATTTTGTCTGTCTATTTGTTCAGTCAAATATGCTTTTGCCAATTCATTTCTTTCTTTTGAATATTTGCTTTTTAGGTCTTTAAGTATATTCTCAATATCACTGCTTTCTTTTTCATTTGTGTCTTCTTGATTTTGTATAAATTTACTTCTAAATTTATATCTTTTAACAACATCATCTGAGCTTTCAACATTAAATTCACTTATTGCATCTATGATTCCAGTTATTGCTGGTATTTTATTATACAAATCTGCTGATTTATTATTTGAAATTATTTTCAATTTTTTATCACTTATTGCAAGTTGCAATTCTTCTATTTTCTCTTTTAGCTCATTCTTTTCTTTTTCTGAAATATCTTTATTTAATAATCCTTTTTGATAGTCTTTAATCTTTTCAGTGCCTATACTTATTTCACCAGCTAAATTTTCATTTTCATTTGCAATTCTTGAAATGACATCAGTTATAGTTCCAGAACTAACTTGATACCATGTTTCATTCACAACTTTTTTAATTGCATCAATTTGTGTTTTAAGTGTTGTATTTAATGGATTTTGAATCATTGCTTTTATATTTTCATCAATATTTCCAGATATTCCTTTTTTAATTGAAACAACTTTTGCAAAAAGTGGATTTGACATTCCTGCAAAAGCTTCTTCAATTGATGCACTGATTTCTTTTGATGTTCCATTTAAATTATCAAACATTGTTTTTTGAAGTCCTTCAATCAAATTATTTGAATTATTACTTGAAAGAAGATTTTCAATTCCATTCATTGAATCTTGTTTCATTCCTATTTCTTTCATGTATTGCATAAAGTTTTTTATTTTTTCTTCTTTATCTTTTTCATTAGAATTTTTAATATTATTTAAAAGACTTGATGTTTTTATTGATGTTAGACCATCTGAAGATTGCACTAAATCTTTTGCATCTTTAAATCCATAGTATTTTGCTTCTTGGTCAAAAACTGATTGCATTTTACTAAATTCATTATTCAGCTTTTCTTTATCATCTGTTTTTAGTTTTGAACTAACTGCTATTGATTTATAAGAATCAATTCCATCTAATATTGATTTGAAGTTTTCAACCATTTCTTGTGGTGTTGAATTTCCAAGAAGAGATGAATTTAATGTCATACTTTCTGGAAACACTTCTTTAGCTGATGCAAAGGCTGAGTTCATGTTTGTTGTAGAATCATATATTTCTTTATTAATCTCTTCTTTTCTTTTTTCTTCATTCTCTGCAATATTGCTTCTTATTTGAGTTGTTGATAAGCTTTTATCATTTTTCACTTTTTCATTTTCATTATCATATTTGTTATTTATGTATGAAACTTTTTCTCCTATTCTATTAAAGTTTTGAATACCTTTTTTTGTGTCTTCTATTGCATTATACATTTCATTTATTCTTCCAGGATTTAATCCTTTTCTATTTTCAGAACCTAACTGAACTGTTGCTTTTATGGTTTCATTTGCAATATCAATGTCATCATTTAGTATTGAATCATTTTTGCCAAATCTTTTTTCCATATATTTATTATAATCTCCTCCACCTTTTTTCTTTTTATATATCAAAGAATTAATTCTATCTTTTAATATTTCAGGTGCTTTCAATTTATTTATAGTTCCATCTTCATTAAACATATCTTCATAAAGTTCTGGGTGTGCATTGTAATCTGAAAGAATCTTTTCAGCATTTTTAGGGTCTAAATGTGAAATCATTGATTCTAATGCACTTTGTTTTGCTTCATCTAATATTTTATTTCTTGCTCTATCTTTTTGTTTTGTTTCAATTGAATTATTTATTCCATTTGCAATGCTTCCACCAACAGCCATAGCAGTTCCAACAGTTCCTTCAAGAACAGCACCTTCAGTTGTTCCAGCTAATGGGGCTTTTGTATATCCATATACACCTCTTATTGAACTTCTAACAATTCCTTTTTTATCTGAAATTGATTTTACAAGACCCTCACTAACTGTTCCCATTCCTTCCATAAATGATTTCCCTGAAAATGCTGTTGATATTGAACCAAGTCCTGGAACTCCTGATAAAACAGCAGGTGCAAAATGCATTAAAAGAATAATGGCAACTATAATTGCAACAGATATTAAATCTATAATTAATATTCCAGATGCCCAGCCATTTATAAAATTACCACATGCATAACCCAAAGCACCAAATGCATCAGCCTGATTTGCACTACTTGTTGATGCTGTTATTTGTGATATTGCACCAGCTATTGATGGATTGCTGTTGCAAGTAAAAGCAAGACTTGAAATACCTGGACCATTTAAAATTCCACTTGCACCTGAACCTGTTATAGTATATCCATAAACAGTTCCTGTTGTGATTGTTCCACCAGAACCTATTGCAGAATAAATTATTCCTGGAAGAAGCCCAAACCAAAGAGAATACACAAAAACAAATATCATTGGAATTATAAACAAAGCAGCAATGACATAATAAATTCTTTTTCCAAAAGATTGTATGTGAGGTTTTTCACTTCCAAATAAATAAGTAGCTAAAATAAATAAAGGACCTGCAAGCATTTGAATTAATGAAAAAAGAGCAACAACAATTAATAACAGTCCTGCAAATATTATTCCAATATATCCTGTTACAAATACAACTGGATTTAATACAGTTTCTATTGAGACAATTCTAAATATTGCTGGTATTGGAGAATATGAACTAGAAAATAATATTGCTATCAAAATATGGCTTATTGCAGCAAGAATAAAAACAAATATTATAAATATTAATGGTGAAAATATAAACAAGACATATTGCTTTATTTTACTTTTTAATTTTTTGAAAGCAACTTCTTCTTTTTCTGTGTCTATACTTTTGAAATAATCATAACTTAAATAATCAATCCATGCAAAAACCCATATTAATATAAATGGAAACAATATGCTATAAATGTCAGTTGTAAATACATTTGATGCAAAACTATTCACAGTCAGGCTTGTTGTAAATGAATATTCTCCTGCTTGAATTGCAAAGGGATATAAGCTTCTTGCAAAATAATAATAACCTGATTCAGCAGAACATTCAATTTCTTGTCCTATTTGCCAAAGTGCAGGTGAATTTGGGCAAGCATTTACTGGGGCTTGATATACAGCAGTAGCAATTGAATAAGAAGAAGCAGAATTATTTACTGTAACATTTGCAAATGATGAAGTTGCTGTTAAAGATGCAGTTGCAAGCATTTCTGTCATTAATAAAAATATAAATGCAATAATAAATGGTGCTAAAACAAGACCAATAAATAATACACTTTCTCTTCTATAAGATATTTGTTTGCTTTTATTACTCAAGTATTTTCCAACATCTTCTAAATATGCTTTTAGAAATAAGAAATATCCAATAAAACTAAAAACAGCAGAAATCAGTAATACAGCTGAGATTATTATTGGATTTATTTCAAAAGAGACTTTTCCAAACACTGTTAAAAATGCAGGAAATCCATAGGTAAAAATATTAAACACAAAAGGTATTAAAAGTATAAGCCCAGCAAAAAAGGCATATCTTAATAATTCTGAAACATTAATATTTGCCCCAGTTTCATCTGCTCTTTTTATTTGGTTGTTGAATAGTATTATCAATCCACCAAATTCCAAAATAAAAAATAGCACTATTGTTGTATAAAGTATAATTGTTTTTAATGGGGCAGCAACCAAATTAAATACTGATAAAGCTTGTGAATAGTTCACAGTTTGTGATGTTGTTAAAATTGAATTTGAAGAAACTGCTGTAACATTTGTTGTTGTATTTGCAACTGTTGGTGAAGCAAATACTGTTCCAACTAACATTGCTAACATTAAAAAGGATATAAAAATTAATTGTTTTTTTATCATAGTTCATCTACTGCTTTTTTATATTTTTCTATTTTTCCTTCCATGAATTTTTGATGTTGCCTATATTTTATTCTGTATTTATTTCCATTTTTTGTTGTTCTTGTAATATAGTAATGAACAACATCAGCATAGCTTAAACATATTTTTATTTTACTTTGCTGGCTTTTTGAAATCAGCTTAAACATATTGTATATTAAACCATGTATTGCTTCAATTTGTTTATATGATACTTGTTCAGTATTAAAATATATTTTTAAATTATCTATTTTTTTATTTGTCTTTGCATAATTTAAAATTTCTTCCACAGTTGAAAGATAGTTTTTAAAATAATATCTTGACAACATGTAACTGTATTCACTTCCTTTTTGGCTTGCAAAGTCTTTAAAATTATTGCTATAAGAAGCATTTATCATATTTTTCTTAAAGTTTGATAATATTCCCATGCCATCAATATATGATTTTCAAAATCCTTTAAAGAATTATTCTTCCCAATATTTGAGTTTTTTAGCAACTTTTTTAAGAAAAACCAAAGTGTTATCAAATTCACCTGTTAAATAAAGAAGGTCTAAAAGTGCAAATATAATAACTATTGCAATCCAGTTTTTTAAATATATGTCATTAAATTGTAATTTTATTTTTTGTGAAAGTCCAACAAATTCATATTTGCTTGTTGAAAATTCACTTGGCAATATTGAAACATTTATTTCAGGTGGAGAAGCAAGTTCATTCCAAATAGTTTCATTCTTAAAAATTGTAATTTTATCTATTGTTATTCCAGCAATAACTGTGTTGTTTGCCTCAACTTTTGTTGTATTTGAAGCATTATATCCTATTATAAAATAACTTGGAACATTTTCTTCAAATGTTTTATTTCCTATTCCTATTTTTATTTGTGTAGTTCCTGTATAATTTGAAAGTGCAATCTTTGGAGTTATATAAAATAAATAACTTGTTGAATTAAGTGCAGTATAATTATAATAATAGTTCAATGTTGAATTGGTTGGTGTTATTACTTTATTAAAGCATAAATTATAATCACATTCATCTAAAGTCAAACTTGAAAAAGGTCTATTGAAATCAATTGTGATTGTTCCATTTGAATTATAAGATGCTGTATAATTTGTTGCATTATTTATATAGGCTTTATTAACTTCTGTTGGTGGCTGTATGAAAGAATATCCTGCACTATAAAAACTTGGATAACTACTATTTCCAACTGATGCTGTTTCAAGTGCATCATAAAATTCTTCTTTATATGTTTGATTTAATCCAAAAAATGAAGTATTAAAATTGAGTTCATTTGTATCTACAAATATTTTTGACATATTATCAACTGTTGTGGTGCAAGAAAAAAGTCCACCAATATTTCCTTGTAATAGATTTGCTTTAGCACATAAATATAAGTTATTTTCATATCCAGCATAAAAAGCACTTTGTGTATATAAGGTTGGATTTAATAAATCATAACTTCTTGCAGATGTTATTGTTCCTTGACCAAAAGTATAAAATGAATTTCTTATTGTGCAAGTGTCTCCTATTCTTGTTGCATTGCAGCCTTCTGTATAATACTTGTATTCTCCTAAGTTATTTATAGCAGCAGATTCAGCAAAATCTTTATTTGCATTTCCAAATAAATTGCTTAGAATTTCAAAAGGTGCATATTCAATTTCATTTATAAATCCTATTATGCTTGGCTGAAAAACTTCTTCACCAATAAATTGATTTAGATATTCAGCATTGTTGTATGAGTTTTCTATTGTTGGATAAAGTGCAGAAATTGACAAATAAGTATTAGGATAAACAAGTGTTGGGTCATAAGCATAAATATATTTTGAAATTGAAGTATAGTAGCTACTATAATTGCTTGTTATTAAATTTTCATCAAAAGTATAACTATTAAATTCATAAAGAGCTGTTCCATTTGGTGAAAGTATTTGAAAAGCTGTTCCAAGAGGAATTGTTATTTTTGTATTAGTGCTGTAATTTCCATTTAATAATTTAACATTGTTATAATTATATGAATAATTTAATGTGAGTGTGTTATTTACAAATTTAAATAAGTTCATAGTTGTCATATTTGTTGAAACTGATAAAGTTCTATTGTTAGTTTCATTAATATTATAGTATTTTGTTCCAAGACTATTTTCTGTTGAATTATAGTTAATTGATGTTGATACCTGATAAACATTGCAAGTTTCAGGTATCTCAATTTGCTTTTGATATGTTACTGTTTGATTATCAACAGTTTCTGTCTCATTTACAATTTCTGTTTTATATGAAGTATAATTGTATTCATTATATTTTGTTTTTGGTGATTGCAAGTTTTCAGTAAATGTTGAATAACTCATTGAATATGAGAATGGAGAAACCATTTTAACAAATATTATTTCATTCTTTTCTGGAAAAGCACTTTTAGGAATTGTTAGTTCATAAAGTTTTGTATATGAATAAAAATCTGTCACATTTGTTTCATTTTCATATATTATTTTCCCATTTTGTGTTTCTGTTCCATATAATATTTTTTCATTTGATGAAGTTAAATTATTATATTGTGCCTCTATTATTGAAGGACCATAATCACTGTAATAAGTATCTTGGCTTGGGGTTGCATAATTTACATTAAAATTGGTTGGATATAAATCATCTGAATAAAGGCTTGAATATATGCTGTTTTTATCTGATGCTATTTCTTTGTTTGCTATATTATTATATCCAGGATTATTTGTGTTACAACTATTATCAAAGGTTTCATATCCAGAACTTTCATTTCCATTAAATGGATAACCTTCATCTGATAAATTATAAAAGGCATATGGATTAAATATATTTTGTGTTCCAATAAAAACTGTCACATTTGAATAAACCCCAGAAGTAATAGTTGTATAAGAACTTGATAAGTTTGAAACTTCAGTTGAATTAATCATGTCTATTGGAAGTATTAATGTTGAACCATTTGACATATTATAAGCACTTTGTCCTGATGGAAGGATTCCAGGATAAACTCCAAGAATAGCAACATCAGGCTGTATTAATTCTGAATTGTTAATTACAGGAAAAATTGTTTGATTATTAATATCATATTCCAGCATATATTTTGTAATTGCAGATGTTGTATTTTTTTGAAATTGTATAAAAGTATAAAGTGATTCATAAAATGCTGTGAATTGCAAAGGATTTGGAAGAGTATAATTAGTTGAACTACCTAAGCAATAAGTGTAAATAAAAAGACCACTTTGTATTGTTGTTCCTGATTTTTCACAAGCTTGTGAATAATTGACATAAAGTGTATATAATTCTTTTGTAAAGTTATCATCTGCTGTGTATTCTGTTGCTAATGTTTTTACAGCATTTGTTAAATATGTTGAATTATTGCTATTAGAATCTATTGCAGACACATTAATTGCTGTTTTATATGAATTACATAAAGTATAAAAAAACAAATCTGTCACATTATTTGAATTTGAATTTGATGAATTGCAAAAAGTAGAATTATCTGCAATCATGTTTTTTATAAATGTAAAAGGATAAGCTGTTGTTGATAAATAGTATGCTGTTGGAACAGAGGTGTTTTTGTATATTGTGCTGTTTTCATAATATTGTCTTGGCTGTATTAATGTAAAATTATCATTTGGTGTTATGTTTGTAAATTCTGTAATATTGTTATTTGTTGTAATATAATGTATTGTATATCCATTTATCCAAGAAGAAAGGCTGGTTGCACCTGATGTTGTAGTTAAAAGTGTAAATAAAAACACTGTTAAAATTAAATAAATTGAAGTTTTTATAAATTTCATTAATACTCTTATTTACATTTATTTTAAACATATTATTTTCAAAAAGTTTGAAATAGGGGGTATTTAAATCTATCTATTTTGAAAGTTTAAATGATGATTAAAATACTTTACTGATTATATGAAAATGGGAATAAGAATTGTTGCAAATGATGAAAATGATTTTAGCACAGGCTCTTTGTTTTTTGGAATTAAGAAAAAAAATAAAACATATGGTGTTTACTTTTTTTCATATGGAAACTCAAAGTATTTATTTTCTGACCTTAAAGAAAATATGGTTGTGAGTGTGCCTATTGGTGAGATTGAAATATAAAATTTCAATCATCAACAGTATCTACTCCTTTGCTATTGAATATTTCATACAATGCAGTATGTATTGAATTATCTGTTTGCCTGAATTTAGAACTTGTTAGATATTCATAGGTGTATTTTGTGTCATTATCAAATTCTTTGTTTATGTTTCCACCTAAAAACATATTGTCATAAATCAAATCCATTTTTCCATTTTTATATACCACAACTTTTTTGAGATAACCTGATGCTCTAACAGATATTTCAACTTCATTTGGCTTATCTGAATTGTATGTTACAGTTGTGTCTCCTTCATATCCTTTCATTTGCTTGTTCATTTTTTCACCATTTATTTTTTTATCATAAATTAATATAAAAATTCTTATAATTTATATCCAAGTTCCTGCTTTGACATTTTTCTCATTATTTACATAATTGTCAAACTTTTTATTTATAATGTTTTTTATTGACTCAATCTTTTTAAAAAACTCTTTATAATTTTCTGATGTTACAAATGCTTCATCTATTATTGCTTTAATAAAATAAAAATTTTCATAATAAAAAGCATTAATGTCCACTTCTTCTTTTTCTGTTTTATTTTCTATTAATGCATGAAATCCAGTGTTATTATTTTCAAGGGATTTTAAAGCATACTCTTTAAAATATGAAAATGAATATTGGTTGCTTAATTTTTTAATAAAGTTGCTCTTTTCTTTTTGATATTTGTTGCTAAAATACACAGTAAATAAACTTTCAAGCATGTCTTTACTGTCTATGCTTTTAATCACTCCAATATTTACATTTGCCATTTTATACACTTCTATTTTTTATTTTAATTGCCTTTTTTAATTTCCTCTATGCTTTCTATTGTAGCCTCTTTTTCTATTAATTCATTAAGAAATTGGTCATTCTCTTCATTTGTTCCTTTTTCTATCAGTTTATCTAATTCTTTTTCTGTTTCTAAATGTTTTGCACATACAGGCAATTTTCCAAATATTCCAAATCTTTCTATTAAAAATTTAGCTTCTTTATCACAATTTTCATAACTGCATTTTACCATTTTATCACTAATATATTTTATAGTTTTATATTTAAATACTTTTTTTATTATAATTGTTTATCAAAGTATATAAGTATTTTAAACATTAATATTAAATTAATATTGATTATATGGAAAAACTTAATATTTGGGCAAAGAACTTTAAGAAAACAATTGATAGCATATCAACAGTTAAAATCTATCAAAATGCTGCACTAACAGATAGTGAACTTTTAGCAACTATGATAAAAAACTATCAGACACTTTTTGAAATGAAAAATCAATCAGAACTTTCAAAGGTTGCTGCAAAAAACATTGACCTTTTACTTATTTCAAAAATATTAGATTATCTTTCAGATTTTGATTCAAATAAAAGAAGTGAAATACTAAAAGAAGCTTATGAAACAGGAGTAAAGAAAAACCATGATTATGGAAGTGACAACATACTTGTTTTTGGAAGCAAAGGATTGTATGTTAGAATTGTTGATAAACTTCAAAGATTTAAAAATCTAAGTGCTGGAAAGAAAGCAAGGGTTGAAGATGAAAAAATAGAAGACACATTAAAAGATGCATTAAATTATTGCATTTATGATATAATGCTTCAAAATGGAGTTTGGGATAGATAAAAGAAATATATTTTAATTTATAAACTCATGCTTTATAACTAAATTCTGAGTATATTATATTAAAATATAATTCAATTTCTTCATTCAACTCTTTTTGTATTTTTACTAATTTTTTTGTGAACTCTTCAAAATTTGTTGAACTACTTATTTCTTCTTTCAATAAATCAAGTGTTGCTTTTTTATATAGATTAGCAAATGATTTATAATCAATAAGAGCTTTTATATTATTTTTATTTATTTTGGCTTTATTAATTTCATAATCTGTCTTTTCTTTTTCAAAATTGCTTGAAGCCATTGCTTTAAAAGCCCCATTTAAAGAAGTTGGGTTTATTAAGTATGGAACTAATTTTGAAAATATTATTTTCTTATCAAGCCCACTAACAAAGTCTTTTTTATTTTTTGTTTTTTCATATTCAACTATGAAAGTTTCTAAAAATTTATTTCCAGGCTTTATTCCTTCCATTTTTATCACTCTTCTGGAATATTCATTTTCTTTATCTCTGCAAGCCTCTTTGAATACTTGGCATTAGCAACCTTTTTTATTTTACTATATTTTTTATTTGCAGGCTGTTCTATTTCATCATACTTTTTTTGTGCTAGTCCTTCTATTTCATCATACTTTTTTTGTGCAAGTTCTTGCATTTTATTATACTCATCTGTTGCTGCTTGTTCTGTTTCTTCATATTCTTCATGTGCATCATCAGTTACTTTGCAATATTCCTTCCATGCTTTTTCTTTTAGTTCTTTTTTTGTTTCCATTTTTATCACTTTTGTCTTAGACCTTTTCTATATTCTTTTAATGCATTTCTATAAGCTTCAGGTAGAAAATCTTCTTTATCCCCACCTACAAGTTCATAATTGTCAGTTCCATTAAGAACAGCTGTTTTATATACTCCAAATCTTTTTGGAATTGTGTCAATAAAATATTTCTTTCCATCTTTCTCTTCAACAAATATGTAGTTATTCATAATTTTCTTAACTCTTTTTTTGTTATTTCTAAAATTTGTGTTTCTCATTGGTATCACTCATAAGTTTAAATATTATAAGCACCTATGTAATTATAAGCAATAATATTTATATCTTATGATTTAAAATATTTTTGGTGCTTGCATGAAAGATAAACCAATACTTGGAATTGATGTTGATGGAACATTATCTGACACAATGCAAAGATGGATTTATTTCTATAAAAAAGATTTTAATGTTGAAGTTTCAGAAGATGACCTTTTTATTTATGACTTTTCAAAGATATTTCCATTTGTTGATGAAAAAATAATGAGGAAATATTTTGAAATGTCTTGGGAAGATTGGAAAAACATAAAAGTAATAGATAGTTTTGGAATAAAAAATATAAATATGGTAAATGATTTTTATAATGTTAAAATTGTCACATCAACTTGGGGAAAATTAGAAAATGTTAAAAAATGGTTAAAGTATAATAAAATAAAATTCAATGAATTGGTGTTTGTTGAACACTCAGAAGATAAAAAAAATAGCTGTGATATTTTAATTGATGATAGTTTGAAAAACATAAACACAATGTATGATGCTGGAAAATTAGGAATTCTTTTAAAACAGGCATGGAACAAAAAAACAGTGACTGAAAAAATTAAAAAGTATATTTTGGTTGCAAATAATTGGGAAGAAGTGCTTGAATTATTAAATGATATAAAAAATGATAAAAAAATATATAATAGTTTGCTAAAATAAATTTAAGGATTTTAAAATTTATTAAAGTATGAAGTTTGAAATAGTTTTAGATGATAAAAAAATAAAAATACTTTCTGCTAAAGCATCAGTTGATATTTATAAAAAAGTAATTTCAATAAATCAAAAAGAATTTAATAAAATTTTACAAAAAGAAGTTGAAAAAACAATAAAGAAAAATATTTTGAATGTTGTGAAAACATCAATTCAGAAATTAAAATAACTATTTTTAATTAACTGTAACTGTTGGCATTACCCCATTAGGTGGATAAGCCCTTGTTCTGAAATAATAAATTGGACCTATTGTTTGTCCTGATGATTGTGACATAAATCCAAGTGTTGTAGTAGATGTTGAAGTAAATGGTTCAGTTATTGAAGCCTCATCTCCATAATTTACAAATGCATTTACTTGAGTAGAGCTTGAAAAAGCATCAGGTATTTCCAATGAATATAATGCACTGCTTGAATTTGGTATTCCAAGTGTTGGACTGTCAAAAAATGGGTCACTAGAACCTGAACTTGTATAGCCAACTAAACCAGTGTGTGATTCACCATAATCACCAAAACTTCCAACACCAAATAAATTAGAATTATCATTACTACTATTCATTACACCTAAAGCTGCTTGATTATCAGCACCAGTTTTTCCAGATGTATCAACCACACCATAAAATTCAACTATAAGTGGTCCATTTATATTTTCATAATTCTTTGTATAAATTTCTGGTGGACTAGTGCTACTTTCACTTGGATTAAGATTTACAGTTATTCCATCATCAACTGTAAATGTTGGAGAAGAATAATATGATGTCCATTTTGATGTGTTCAAAGAAGTTCCTTTGAAATCAGAATAGAAAATAAACACACTTCCACCATCATCATATTCAGCATAACTTGGGCTTAATTGTGGGGCTTCACCTATTCCTGATGTTCCAGAAGAATTCAACATATTTTTATTTGAAACAACTAAATAAGTTTTTAAAGTTGTGCTTGCTGGAATTCCATTTTTTAAGTTCAAATATATTCTTAAAGTTCCAGAATTATTGCTTTCTATCCATGCAGGTATAATTGTATTATTACCATATTCAAAATAAAAGTTTGCATAAGAATTATTATATTTAATTCCTGTTATATCAGATAAAGTTAAATTAAGCATTTGCTGAAATGGTGTAGTAGTTGCTGTGCTTTGTGCATTATCAAAATAAATTGGAACTGTGACTACTTTTGTTTGTGTTGGCATAACTCCATTTGGTGGATATAATCTTCCAATAATCCAATAAACATATTGGTCCATATAACCACCACCAGAACCTGAACCAAATGTAAAAGTATTATAATTAAATGAACCAGTTGCTGAATATGTTGCCAATTGTGAAGATGGAACTGAACTAATATCTCCTAATTCATTTAATTCAAATTGACTATTTGTTGATTGCAAATATCCACCATTTATTTTATTTGAACTTGTATTAGCACTCAAATACCAGTAATAATAACCACTACTATAACTTGGACCAGAATTTGCATTTGAAATTCCACTTCCTTGTTCACCAACAGCTAAAGAAGTTGAAGAAGTTGCAACAGGCTCTGATTGAATATATGCTGCACCACTACCCACTTTATTTCCACCACCATATCCATCAGTAGATATACCTTGATAAGAGTTAAGATTTCCAAATAATCCCATGTTGCTTCCATCACTTGCCTGTCCTGAAGAATTATATTCATTTTGTTGAAAAGAGGCTTCTACTATTAAAGAAGTAATTGGAATTGAATTTTCATTTGGTGGAAGCAATTCTGTGCTTTGACCATCAGCATCAATCATTTGTATTGCTTTTGCCCCAGACACATAAACTGGTGTATATCCACTATCATTTAAAGTTGTCCAGTTATCAAATCCATTATAAAATACTCCATATATTGTAAATACTTTTGACCCATCATCATATTTTCCATAAGTAGAGCTTAATGTGGGTGCTTCTCCAATTCCATTTACACCAGAGGCATTTAATTTATTATTTGTTGAATTAAACACATATAAAGAAAGATTATATTCAGAATCAGCAGGTATTCCACTGTTTAATTTTGTCCATATTGTTATATTATTTCCTGATTGCCCTTCAATCCAAGATGATGTAATTGTTTTGTTTTCATATTTAATTTCAAAATTTGCAAGATTTCCATTAAAAACAATTCCTGGATATTTTGAAGTATTTAAGTTAATCAATTGTTGGAAATTATTTGGTGCTGCAACATTTTGCATATTATACAAATGTATTGTATAAACTTGGTAATATTCAAAAAGTGCTGTTTCATTTACTGGGCTATTCATTTTAAATGAAAATGTGTTTAAATTTCCTGTGTATGAATCTGTTCCAGTTCCAATAAATCCTTTTGACATATAATTAGTTCCATTAATTTCTATTATTGAAATAGGGGTGTCATTTATTATTGAAAAATTACAATTTGTTAAACAAGTATTAGTTGTTCCATTTATATCAACTTCAATTTTATTTCCTGATGATGTATTATCTGGATTAAATTTAATATACAAAGGATATTTCAATTCTTCAAAATAAACATTAACCAAATTTGACTTTTCATATGTTGATGAATTTTTAAATGAAACATAAACTGAATAATTTCCAACAATACTTTCTGTAAATGTGCAATTAATTGTTTGTATGTTTGTGCAACCTGAAATTGGAAGATTATTTGCAAAAAATGTATAATAGCCTGTTGAATTAAGAAGTGATGTAACTTTTACTTTTTTATTAACATATTGTGTTGTTGTATTTGAAAATATATCAAAAGATTTAATATTGCTTGTTGATTTGAATGTGTCAGCTTTTATTCCACCTGAATTAAAAACATTCATTATTGCACCAGCTTGCAATGTTACATTTTCAATTGTAACTCCACCTGTTGTTTGCCATTCTAAAAACATAAAAGGTGCAGAGTTGTTCACATATTCAACTGAATATGTTCCAGATGGCAAATAAGCATATTCTCCAAAAGATAAATAAGTTCCTTTTCCAGTTTGAGTATTTTCAATTGTGACATAGCCATATTGATTATTTGAAGTAACAGAAACAATATTTGTTTCATTTATAATAGATGGATTTGTGCTTGGACTATCAACAACAAAATCTGTGCTTAATTGCTGATATATTTCTTTGTTATTTATATCTCTATAAATTCCATTGATATAATTATTTGAACCAATTCCTGTTGAAATAAAACTGCAAACATTTGTTCCATAATTCACAGGAGTGTCTTCTGATGAAAAAGTATATAATTCAGAATCATTTGAAATTAAAGATTCAGTTGCTGTTAAATTTGAATAATCTGGATTTATAGTTAATCCTGTTGATGTTGCAAATTTAACATCTTCCAATGGAAAATTGATATTTGGATTTGAAATTAAACTAAATGAAAAAGTGCAACTACTTGCAGAATATTCTTGAAAATTATAAATTTGAAAATCACTTATTGAAATTGGTGTAACTGGCTCTTTTAATATATTTGCATATGTTGGATATATTATTAAAATCAAAAGAACTATTCCAATTATACTTGCAATGACAAAAAGCATAAATGACATTGAACTTTGAGCTTTCATTCAATAATTAGTTAAATAAAAGTTTTAAATATATTGAAAAATATATAAATAATGAAAATTGGTCAATCTGGTAAATATTTTGAATCTCAATTTGTCAATTCTTTCCATAAACTTTTTATGGGAAAAGAGCAATACTATATTATCAGATTAAAAGATTCAGGAAGTTTTAAAAAGGCACATGATGTTGGTGATTATTTAGTTTTTTATAGAGATGTTGTTTTCAATATTGAATTAAAAGCAAGAGTTGCTGGTGTCCTTTATAAATCAAGTTTAGATAAAGAACAAATAAATAAGTGGGCTTCTTTTGAATATGACAGGATAAGAGTTCCACTTATTGTTTTAAAAAATACTGATTCAAAAAGAGTTTCATACTTTTTTAAAAATGAGTTTTTAAATAAATATGAAACAGGAAAAATTACTGAAAAAGACACATCAAGACATATTGATTATAATTTTTCTGAATTGCCATATAGAATTGATTTAATGCTTGAAAACTGTTATAGCATTGTTAAAATGCCTATAAAGAATGATACTTATTCTTGTAATAATCCATAATCTGTTCTATAATTTTATCACTGTTAATTAGGTTTATTCCTTCAACCCCAGATTCTATTATAGATACCCTTTGATTAATTAATAAAAATTTAGGTATAGAAATTTTGTTTCCTATAAAAAATGGTGAAATATACTTATGCCTTTTATCAAGTTTCATATATTTTTTTGAATAAGTATAAATTTTTATAAAAAATTCAAAAAGTGTTAAATCTGAAGTTTCTGTTAAATTAATTATTGTTCCTTTTTTTGAATTTGAAAGTATAATAAGTGAAGAAATCAGTGTTTCCTTTGAAACTAAATTAATAAAATTTTGCATTTTAGGTATTAAAAAAAGTTTATTGGTTAATGATTTATCAATCATTGTTGTAATGTCATCAAGGTATTTATTAATTAAAATTGGTGAAGTTCTTATTATTGAAAAATCTAATCCAGATTCAATAATATAATTTTCTAGTTTTGAAAGTATATAACCATTATATGTATTTGGTGATAATTTAGTATCTACAAAGCAAATTTCATTTCTTGGACTTCCATAAACATCTAAACTACTTAGAAAAACTATTTTTATCATTGGATTTTTTTCTTTAATAGACTGAATTAAATAATCAAAATATTCAAGTTCAATATCACTTATTTTACTATCTCTGTTTGCATAGCCTATAATATAAATTATTTTTGTGTTTTTCAATTCTTCATTTAGTTTTTCAGTATCTGAAATTTTTAGAAGATATGCTGAAACCATTTTTTCTAAATGAATATCATCATTATTAACAAGATATGTTACTTCATAATTTTTGCTTTTTAGAGCATTAACCAATGCTTTTGCAATTAAATGTTCATATCCAAAAACCATTATTTTTTCTTTTTTTACTGGGTTGCTTTGTTCCATTTGTGTTACCTATGACTAATTTATTTATTTATTTTTATTTTAAATGTTTTTATTTTATTGTTTCTTATAAAAGAATCATGGTATAGAATTGCAAGACTTGTTTTGCTGTCTTCTATATTACCAGTTTTTATATACTCAATTGCTGTGTCTAAATCTATTCTTTCTAATTCAATTCCTTTTTCAGGCTCTCCAATCTTTTCAAGTTTTTTGGCTAAGAAAAATCTATGAAGACTGTTATAAACACCAGGACTTGAAAAACTTGAAAACAGTTGATAAATTTCTTTTGAAACATAGCCAGTTTCTTCAAATAACTTTTTATTTGCAATTGAAGGTAAATTTTCATAAGAACATGGGTTTATGCTTCCTGCTGGAATTTCATAAAGAGATTTGTCAATTGATGACCTGTATTGTTTTTCAAATAATACAGTGTTATCATCAAATAAAGGCAATATCACAACAGAATCTGCTTTAGAAAAATAAAGGTTTCCTGTTTTATTATTTTTCATTATTTTAAACCAATCACCATTAAAAATAACAGAATCCTTATTTTTTTCTGGGAGTGTGCAAACTAAAGTTGGTGGATTTGCTTCAAGATTCATTGTTTTATAAATATCTTCAATTGAAGTATTAGGAATATTAAGTTTTATACTTCCATCTTCTTCATTTAAAAAATTAGCATTTTTTAAATTAATATACCATTTATGAAGTGTTTCATTTGGAACATTAAGTTTTTTTGATAATTCATCATAATCAATGTTATTTCCACCTTTTTCAATCAAATATATTATAAATTTAGAAGCTGAATTAATGCTTTCAAATATGCCAAAGTCACTTATACCATCAGTGGATTTATCATTTTCCATAGTATCTAATAATATTTAGAAGATAAAATATTTATAACTATCTATCAATTTAGAAAATCAGGTGCTTCCTCAAAATTACCTCCATTCAAGTTATAAAAATTAAATATTTTTTTATAAACTTTCTCACTTCCAATATCAGCCCAAAATCCATCTTTTTGAATAAACCCATAAACAGGCATTTTGTTTTTTATTAGATATTCAATTAATTTGCCAGTTGGGTCAGTTATTTTATTTTCAACAAGTTTATTTATATAAATAAAATGTTCCTGTGGTATTATATAAATCATTGTTCCTGCAAGGTTTGTTTTTGGAATTTTAGGCTTTATCTGATATTCTTTTATAAGACCATTTTTTATTTTTGCAACAGCAATTGTAGAAAGATATTTGTTGTCATTTATTTGCTTTAATACAACAATTGGCTTTTTATGCTTGTTAAATTTTTTTATTAAATTATCTAAATTAAAAGTGAAGAAATTGTCACCACCAATTAATAAAATGTCATCATTAATTCCATATATTGAAACAAAGTTGCTAAGACCACCCAAAGGACCAAATTTATCTTTTTGACTATATGTGTTTGGTTCTTCAATTACTATTATTTGATTTTTAGATTTAGAAACCATATAACTATTTGCAAAGTCATAAAAAAGATTTTTAAATCTTGAATTTGTTAAAATATAAATTTTATTTATTTCAGGTATTCTTTCAATCTTTTCAACAATGTGCATAATAACTGTTTTTCCACCAATAGTCAGCATTGGTTTTGGTGTATATTTAGTATTATCTTTCAATCTTTTAGCAAAACCACCTGCTAATATTACAGCTATCATTAATAAAAAGAAAAGAAAAAGATTTAAATTATTTTTTCAATGCTTCTGCTAGTTTTTTAAAGCCATCAGTGTATGAAAAGAAATCTTTGTCTGAAAGCATCAATGGTCTTGTCATTTTTCCAAATCCACCATTGTATGCTTTTTCTCCAACTTTTTTATTTTTTAAATCTGTCACAACAAACATTTTTTCATTATATAAATCAATTCCAACAAGCATTGAATTATATTCTAACAAATTTTCATATTTGTTGTCTCTTAATGCAACTCCACTTGTTCTTTCTCTTCCTGTATAGCCCATCACAACTTCAGTATATTTTTCACCACTTGCTGTTTTTGAAACTAAATCAGGAATGTTTGCAACATATTTTCCAAACCCTCTTGTTTTATCTGTTCCAGAGTTTTCTGTTTTTATTCCAAGTTTTATTAATCTATCTTTAATTGCATCTTCAACAGCCCAAGCCAAAGCAATATTCAGAGCCATTTCTTCTGGGGTTCTGTGGTCTTTTCTATGGCTATCACCAAGCAGGTCAGCTAATTGTTTGCTATCATTATCTGTTAAGTTATCTTGCAAAAGTCTGACAACAAGACCTTTTATAGCCCAATTTGAATTTTTAACATATTGAACTAAATCCTTTTCTAATACTTTGTTCATAAAATTATCTACCATTGCTATTTTTCCATTCAATGTTTCATTATGAAATTTCATATAATCAATAAAATGAAAACATTTTTACTTAAAATGTTTTTTTAAATCTATTACTAATATATGATATTGATGAGAGGTCAAATTGTAATACCATTTTTATTTTTTATAATTATTGGAATAATCACAGCAATACTTGCAGTTTATATTGTATATGGTGGATTTAATAAATCAATATCAACTGCATCACAATCATTTTCTATTTCTTCAATTTCAATTAACAATGAAATAACTTATATTTATGGAAATTTTAATTTATCAAAAATATCAAACATTGAAATAACAACTGATGCAAATAGTATAAATATTAATTCTTCTTATTTTGAAAAATCAACTTATATTTCAAGCAACAATTATGAGAATAAAATAAATAAAAATTTAACAAGCCTTCTTTTTACAAATGGATTTCCAAATTATATAAAATATATTTATATAGTTTATAATGGCAAAATCTATGATGCAAATTTATTGCAAAGTTATGCATCATTGATAAACTCTTCTAAAATTTATTTCAATGAAATAAACCTTTCAAATTATGATGTAGCACCAAATTCACAGATAACAATAACCTCAAATACAAATATACTTTCTCCAATTTTTATTTATTATTTGAATAAAAATCAATTAGTAAATTGCAGCACAAATACATGCACTTTTATAGCACCTAATAAAACTTCAACAAATAATGTAACTGTTATTGTTTCAAATTCAACAACAAGTGAAAGTTCAACAACATATTTTTATGTAGAATAGTTTTTTAAATAAATTACAATAATAAATGTGATAAGAAATGAAAGCACAAACAGCTTTTGAATACAGCACTATTTTAATTATAGCATTAGTGATTGCAATTATTGTTGTTGCAGCATATTATAACTATGAATCAAGCCTTTCACACTCAGTTAAAAGTGTCAGTTATCCAATAACTGATTTTTCATTGTTATCTTATAATAAAAATGTAACAACAGATACTTGTGAAATAGGCTTTTCATTTGAAAGTCAGGCAAACATTAGCATATTTCCAATAGAATTTAAAATTGATAATCCAAATGGAATATACATGTTTCTTCCAATAAATTCATCAACATATACAGGATATAGTTATGAAACACCAAGCAATAATTATTTTTATAATTACACAGGAACATCAGATTCAATTAATGAAACAACTTGTGATTTGTTCACTTCTGTTATTAATGCTTCAACAGGAACAATTACAGGAGTTGTTTCAATGAAAAATGGTCAAAAACTTTTATATGACCTTTCAACCCCATTTCCAACACTAATCCCATAATTATTTAAATTCTTATGTTTATAATATATTGAGTATATGGGATTTGTAGCAATAAGAGAAATTCTTCCAATTGAAACAATTTCAATTGGTGATTTAAAAAATAAAACAATAGCTGTTGATGCTTATAATATTTTATATCAATTTCTTTCAAGTATAAGAGATTCAAATGGAGATTTAATAAAGCATGATGGAAAAGTTGTTAGCCATCTTTATGGCTTTTTATACAGATATGTCCCACTAATTAAAAATTATAATATTCATTTTATTTTTGTTTTTGATGGAAAGCCATCTGAAATGAAAACAATAGAGCTAAAAAGAAGAAGAGAGTGGAAAAAGAAAGCAGAACAAGATAGAAAAAAAGCTGTTGCTGAAAAAGACATTGAAAAAATAAAAATGTTTTCAAAAAGAATTGTTTATATGACAGATGAAATTCTTGATTCATTTAAAGAACTTCTTTTAGCCTATGGTTGTGATGTTGTTCAAGCAGAAAGTGAAGGAGAGGCAACTGTTGTTCAATTAGTAAAAAAAGGAATTGCTGATTATGCCTTAACCCAAGATTATGATGCTTTACTTTATGGCTGTGATAAAATAATAAGAAATCTTTCATTGAAAAGGCATAATGTAAAACTTCCAATAGAATTAATTTCAACAACAAAACTGCTTAAAGCAAATAATTTAACTTTGAATAAATTAATTTATTTGGCTTCATTAGTTGGAACTGATTATAATAATGGTGTCCAAGATGTAGGAATAAAAAGGGGACTAAAACTTGTAGGAAACACAGTTGAAGAAACTGTTAATAACCTAATAAATGCTGAAAGAATAAACTATGATGAAAAAGAAAAATATGAAACTGAATTAACAAATATTTATAATTTAATAAATTCAAAACAAGAAATTCCAGGAATAATAAAAGGAGTTTATTCAGAAAAAAGGCTTAAAGAATTTGGAGAAAAAATGAAAATTAATATTAAGACAGATTATTGAAAAACTTCAGGATAATATTTATCCCAATCATTCAAGAATCTTATGACATCATTATAATCAGGATTGTCCTTTTCTTTTTCATCTTTTTCTAATTCATTTATTATAAATAATCTTATGCTATTCATTTCTTCATATATTTTTTTATATTGCCCTGCAAATCTTAACTGTGGCTCTTTATATTCTGTTTTTTCATTTTCTCCAAGTCCATAAATTTTAGCATAATTTTCAATATTTTTAGATTTTAAAATCATTAATAAAAGTAAATCAGGGTCTGAACTACCACCTCTAAGTGGAAGCTTTGTCTCTTTTATAAAAGTGTCATAAAGTTCTTTTGATATAGAATTTTTTGTAGCTGTGTTATAATCAACACTACAAAGTGAAACAAAATCTTTGTCTTTCTTAACTGTTTTTGTTCTAATTATTGTTTGATATTCTATTGCATCTTTTTCAGCATCATAATCATATATTTCATCAATGTTTGCAACATATCTTTTTCCAACAGAAGCATCTTCAACAATAAAAACCAAATATTTAATATTTGATATTCTGTCCTTTGGTATTTCAAGGCTTCTGCTTTGCATTTTGCTTATAAGTGAAGAAGTTGTATCAGCATGAAAAGTAAAAACTGTTCTAAACCCAGATGACATAACACTAAATAAATTATCCATAAGTTCTTTTTCTAATTTGACTTCTCCAACAATCAGATAACTTGGTCTATACTGCAAACTTGCATTTATTAATTTTACTTGTGCTTGAGAATCATAAACATAAGTATTTCTAACCCAGCTTTTTTGTGTTAAAACAATTTCTGGAGTAGTTTCAATTGAAAATACCTTTGCACTTTGAGGAATAAATAAAGCCATTGTTTTCAAAAATGAAGTTTTTCCAGAACCTGGCAAACCTATGTAGCCAACTCTTCCAAGTTCTGGCTTTGTCAATATCCAAGACAAAAATGCCATTTCATCAATTGTTACAAAATTTCCTTCAATAGATTTCATTGGAGAAATCAAACTAAAAACCTGCTTTCTTATTGAAAAACTTTTTACACCTTGATTTTCCATAGGATAAATACAAACAAATCTTGAGCCTTCAGGAAGTGTTACTGCAACTGAAAGTCTTTGTGCTGTTATTGTGCTGTTTCCATATTCAGAAAATCTTTTTAATATTTTATCTATTTCCTGTTTGCTTATATAAATATTTGTAACATAATCATAAAGATTTTTAGAATCATGGACAATCACTTCTGTATTTTCAACCCCATTTATATCTTCAATTCCTTTGTCAAGAAGCAGAGGAGTTAATTCATAATATCCAAATTCCTTTATGATATAATATGCAACAATTTCTTTTCTTATATAAGCATCATTTATTTCATAATTTTTTATAAATTTATCAATAATTTTTATTATTTCATCAAAGACATCTTCTATTTTTTTATCACTGAAATTAACACTATCAGCAATACTATGATACTGTAAATATTTGTCAATTAAAGCCTTTTCATCAGGTCTTATTTGTTCTTCAATAACTTTATATTTTGAAGTTTGTGAATTAATCAAGGCTTTAACTATTACTATTTTGTTTCTTTCAAATATAATTCTTGTTTCTTCTTTAAAGTCTTTAATGTTATTTATTTTAAGAGGATTCCCTTTTATTTGATAATAATCTTTCATTGTTTTTGCTATAAAATAAGACATTTTTTCTTTCTTGTTTTTAGAAAAATTCTTAATACTATTTAAATCTTCCTCTTCTTTTTTATTCTCTGTTACTTCACTTGTGTTTGCTTCAATTTTAGCATTGTCAATATTAACATTGGCACTATTTTCTGAAAGTTTTTTATAAATAGCAATAATTTCATCTAATCCTTCTGAGTCTTCCATTGATATTACCTTTTATATTTAACTTAAAATTTTAAACTTTCTGTAACAATCATTATTAATGAAATTAAATATTTTTGGAAATGTTAAAAAAAGTAAAATAAAGCCTAAAGACATTAATATTAATTCAATAGCTTCTCTTGTAGTTCAAAATAAAAAATTTTCTTTATATAAATTTAGGCATATTGATAAAAATATTTATTTTGTAACAGGAAATGAAATACTGTTATATTCTTTTTTAATAAAACCATTTCAAAAAGATGACACATTTTTATTGAAAGATAATGGAGATGACCTTTCTATTAAAATAATTTATGATATTAATGAAGTCAATTATGCCTCTAATGCTTTGAACATTGATTCTGATAATTATGAAGAACTTGGAAAACTTGCAGATACTTTTAAAATTGAAAAGTCTGTTTCAAATGATTTTATTGCAAGAGAAATTATGACTGTTTGCATTGATGGTCTTGATAAAATAGAGCAAATAAATATGCTAAATTATAAAACAGCTATAATTGAAAACACAGATGAAGAAAGCAAAGTAGATGAAGAAGTTAAAACTGAAAGCATAGAAAACAAAAGCATGGATATAAAAAGCAAAGATGAAGTTATAGAAAATAAAAATACTGAAAAAGAAGAGGAAGCAGAAAGTAATAAAAAAGAAGAAGTTAAAGTTGAGCCAGAAATCAGCAATAAAAATAAAGAAAAAACTAATGGCACAGTTGAAGCAAATAAAGAAGTTTTAGAAAAGCCAGTTGTGAGTGCTGTTTCAACAACAACAAGTGATTTTGCTGAAAACAAATTAAAAATGGCTGATGTTTCAAAAGAAATAAAAGAAATAAAAAGTAAAACAAAAGCAAAAATAGATGACAATTATTTTATAGGCTATAAAATAAACATAGATGAAAATAATATTGATAACACTTATACATATAGTTATGAATTGAATAAAAACAGAGAGCCAATAAAGGTTTACTTTTCTCCAAAAGATTTCAGCAAAATATTAACAACACATATGTTTATAACTGGAAAAACAGGAAGTGGAAAAACATCTTTTAACAACCAAATGATACATACTTTATTATATCATGGAGTTAGTCTTTTTGCCTATGATATTAAAAATGGAAGCATGGATTATTCTGCAACAATAGTAAATAAGCCAGAAACAAAAGATGATATATTAAAAGAAATAAATGATTCAAAATATAAAGGAAATCTAACAGGTCAAAATGATATTGTTTTTACAAAAGATGACATACCTGATGAAGCATTAAAATTATTAAATCCAAACTTTGGTGGATTTAAAAATAGATTTGGAAACAGAGTTATTCCATTGGTAATATACAATAATCCTGATGAAGTTGATAACATAAAAGATTTTACAGCTTTAAACATACTTGATAATGAATTAAGAAATAAAATGATTGAATTATTAGATGAAAAAAATAAAAATAATAACATAACTGATGAATATAATGCAACTAGACTGGAATATAAAGAAGGAGTAAATAAAATGTTAAATGCATATTTCAAGGCACTTGCTAAAAATTATAATATACCAGAAAAAATTATAATAACTCTTTCAGATTCATTAACAACAAAAATAGTTGAATTTATGGAAAAAACAAAGTTTGACATACTTCCATCTAATTATGATTTTTCAGAATGGATTAAAGATTATAGTATTTTTGGAAAAGAGTTGAAACCTGATAGTCCAGAGAAAAAAGCAATAGACCATTTATATGAAAGCAATAATGCCAAAAAAGTAATTGACTTTGAAAATGGAGTAAACCTTTATTCTGTAATGAAATCAATAATATTTGAAATGAAAACAAACTTTTATATAACAATCAGAACAAATACAGACCTTGTTGAATTTTATATAATATACATGTATTATTTATTATTAGGTGGAACTGAAAAATTAAAATTAGAGGGTCTTGAAGATAACTCATGTTATACTGCTGTGTTCATTGATGAAGCCCATTATTTAGAAAAAAGTCCACAATTAGTTAAAACTTTAACTGATGCACAAAGAACAGACAGAATAAGAAACAGGGCATGGATATTTTCAAGTCAAAGAATATTTATGAAAAGTTTTTCAATTCAAGAATCAATTGGAACATATATATTTTTCTCACAACAGAGTTCAGATATAAGTTCACAAAAAACAAGATTTTCAACTGTTCTTGATAAGCAAGTTTTGAATTTTATAGGAACACAAAACTTTGCTTTTGCTTATAATAGTAGCAATTTGTTTGTAGATGAAAATGGAGATTATCTTCCAAAAGCAACTGTGATAAAATCATTTCCAAATAGAGCATTTTCAAAAGACATAATGGAATATGGAGTTGATAAATATTCAGAAAACATAAAAGAATATTTAATAACAAATTTTAAATTCAAGAATGAAATTGAAGTTTCTTTTCCAGAATTTAAAATATCCCTTGACATGATAAATTCAGAAGGTGATTTGATTATTGCAGGATTAAGAGAAGATGATGAAAAAAAATTAATGCAATATGCTGATAAAGTTTCAATTGAATTGAGTAAAGTTTTATCATTAACAGAAGATGAGTTAAAAATAAGTTATTTCTCTTCAGAAAATCTGCAATTTATTAAAAAACTATTGTTGCTAATTGAAATAAACAGAAACTTTGCAGGTGAATCAAGCTCAATAATTAAAAATTATGTTGATAGTTATAATTCAAAAAATAATAGAGAGTTTATTATTAAAATAATTGATTTAATAGAAGATTATAAAAAATCAGTTTATTGATTGAAAAATAATTTTAAAGTAAATGTAAAATAATAGAATGATGATGAACATGGAAAAATCTGTCCAAAAAAGCACAAATAAAAAGATGATATTAACTAGATATAAATATATTATGATAGCTTTAATGCTTGCTAATCTTTTTATTTCACCAATTTTTGCTGCATCAACATCAATGAATGTCAGCATAAGTGGAACAGCTTTAGGAAATGAAGTATGTTCAGTAATGGACTCAATTGCTGGTCCAAGTGCATATTCTATTTTTGTGGTTGTAATTTCTTTAATACCTTTAGTAATTGGAATATATGGTTCATATAACAGACATATAAAAAGTTCTGTTGATGAAAATGAAAAAGGAATAGACACTCCACTTATAAAAACTTTATATCCAATATTTGCAGGACTTATATTGACTGTTATAGTTCTTGTAATAGGATTTGGAATAGGTGCAGCTATACTTAATTGCTCAAATGCAGTAATAACACCAATATAATCTTTTTCTTTTTCTTTCTTTATTTTTAAGCTTTTTATTTAAGTTGTAATTGTGGAACACCCAAATAAAATTTTCAGTTATAAAGATGAAAATTATAATAAAATATTTAACTTGCCTTTGATAACTGGAATATTTTTGTTTTCATCATATATCATTGCAGCACTATTTGTTGTTTTTATAGATTCCAGCATTTATTCTATTTTAGTGGTTGTTATACTTGTTGGGCTTTTATCATTAACTCTTTTAACTGGATTTGGAAACTTTCTTTATGAACTTATGACACCAAGCCTAAAAAAATATACACCTTCTTTTATAACAAAATATTTATTTGCAAGATTAAAGACAATAAATAATAATATTGCAATAACAGAAGATGAAAAAATTGTTGTTATAAAGTTTTATGCAACAACCTTTTTTGATGAACCTGAAGAAGTTAGAACAGAAATAAAACAAGAGTTTAACAACCTTATAATATATAACAGCAATTATATTCCTAAAATGGTATTTAGGACAATTACAAAAAAAATAAGCATGAAAGATTATTTCAATTACTTTTCTTTGAAAAATGATGCCTTATATAAAAATCCAATATATTATGAATACTATAAAAACTTTGAAAAGCAATATGAAAATAAAATGAGCAGTATTAATGATTTTAATTATTTTATTGAATTAAGATTTCCTGTGAACACAAAAGATGCAACAATTGAAGATGCAATTCAACATTTTTATTCAACATTGGTCAATGGACATTTTAACATTTCATTTGAAAAAATGCCAAAATTCTTGCAAGGAGAAGAAGTGTATGATTATTTGAAAGAAATAGCAATAACTCCAAACTATGAAGAAAGTTCATTGCTTCCAATTGTTTCAGATGTTGGGTGAAAAAAATGATTAATCAAAATAGTGAAAATTTTATATTTGGAAAAAACTTTGCAATATCAAATGATTATCTGATAGACTTTAATAATAAACTGATTTACAAAACTTATAAAATAATACAGGAAGAGGTTTCAAACAAAACCAGTAATCTATTTGAAGATTTGAGTGGAATTATATTTGTAATAAAAACACAAAATTACATGAGTAAAGTTTTTGCACCAATGCATAAAAACTTTGTTATGAAAGAATTTCAAAAAGAAGATTACCTTTCAAAAACAGAAGAAGAGATAGAGCAAAAAAGTAAAACAATATATGATAAATTCAAAAAATATGATTCTTTATATAATGATTTCAGTGATGAATTATCACAAATACTTGGACAACTTTCTCCTAAAAGAACAATTTATGCTTTAATTCCACTTAAAATTGCAATGGGAAAAGATAAAATAGACCAAGTGTTTTCAAAATATAGTAAAGAAAAAGAAAAATATGAAAAAGAAAGTGACCAACTAAAAAAAGAAATTGATAAAATTAGTTTTAATAATTACATTGAAAGAATATATGAGCTTAAAAAAATAAATGCTGATGTTGAAAAATATCTTTTTACAACTATCATAGAACCATCATTAGATATTTATGATAAACAAGAAAAAAATGAAATGCAAATAGCAAGTGATAATAAAAACATAATAATGAAGCTTGAAAATTCTGCAAATCTTTTCCCATTAAGTGGAACTGAAGAAGTTTCTGGATTATTTGATAGTTTACTTTATAACACAGTTTATTTTGGAGATAAATACATGACAATATTAGACATTTATAATGAATTAATAGCACCAAGTAAAAATGGAAACAAATATTTTGATATAATAAAGCCACTGTTCAAAAATTTCAATTCACTTGAAATAAATAACAGCATGGTCATAGTCAGTTCAGCATCAAATGAACAAATATATTTCACTTCTGGAATAAAAACAATCACAAATTCAAGTGAAAACTTTATTTCATACATTGATGAAATAAGTGGAAATTTTGACAGTATAATTAAAATGCAAGTTGTAGATAAAAATAAAATAATTGAGCAAATTGACAATAAAATAAAAATTGGAAGATTAAAATTAAATACAATTTCATCAAAAGAAGAAGAGTCTCCAAGACTTCTTGAAGAATACAGGGAAGAGATTAAAGACAATGAAAACTATTACATAAATCTTAAAAATAAACTATTGGATAAAAATGAAAAAATATATGCTATTTCTAATTATTTCATAGACCATCTTTTACTTAAAAATCAAGTAACAGATTTTGAAAATGAAATTAAAAAAGCAAATATTGAAGTGAAAACTCTTCCACCATTAAAAAATGAAACAACAAAAATTTTTGATATTTCATATGATATATCAGGATTTTTCACTCATTCAAAACCACTGATACATCTTTTTAATGCATATCAGATTTTTAAGAACAATCAAATAATAACATTGGAAGACAATGAGCAAATGAAAAAATTAAACAGTCTTTCAAAATCAATAAGGTGGCTTGATGAAGTTTAAAAATAAATTTTATTCAACTCTTGAACTAATGTTTAATCCAGTTCAAATGTCACACACAAAGCTAAATGACTTCATGTATAGAAACAGCATTAAAAAAATGAAATTTAATGAAGTGCTGAAAATAAAAGGCAATCTTTCAACTAAAACATTTTATGATAATCTTTTTAATTCAAAAAGCAGATTAAACATACACTACACAGTATTTAAGCCAAATTATTATATTATAGATAATACAGTTGCAAGTATTTTCAGAATAAACAATTTGAACACAATACAAGTTTCAGATAACTTTGTTGCAAATAAAATATCACAAAATGCAGACTATTATTTAAAATTTGAAAACATTCCAAAATATGAAGCACTTAGAAAAATAAAGGGAAATTATTATTATTTAGAAACTGAAATAAAAGCAAATGAAGAACTGTTGAAAATAAATCCAGATGATGCAAAAGCACAGAAAAAGCTTGAAGATTATACTCAAATGCATGAGTTAATAAAAGTAACTATTGATAACATGCAAAATGATGTTAATTCAACAATATCTAAATTTAATATAATGTTCAATAAAAAATATGAAAATTCAGATTTTAAAAATGTTATAGACCCAGAGTTCCAAGAGTTTAGGCACTCAATACAAGAGGAAGGTCATTTTGTTAGAAGAACAACAAACAAACAGCAATTTGAATTGTTTGATTATGTAAATACATTAGACCCAGTTGAATATATTTATTATATTTATTCTGTGAATGAAGCAACTGGAAATCTTTATCCTGCAATATACCCTTCTTTCATAAACTCAAATAAAGTAATTTTTGGAAATTACCTTGATACAGGTATGCCAATTCTTAAAGACCTTTGGGATTTAGATTCACAAAATGGGATAATAATTGGACAGATGGGTTCTGGAAAATCAGCAACATCAAAGTCATTCTTGACAAGAAATTTAATGTTCAAAAATAGAAAAATAATTGTGATTGACCCACAAGGAGAATATTTATATGTAACAAAAATGGCTGGTGGAGAATACATTAATATTCTTCAATCAAATAAAAAATCAACTTTCACACTTAATATTTTTGATAAGGCAGCCTATGATATTGAAGACAAGGGAACAGGAACTGCTTTTTCATTAAAAGTAAATGATGTTGCTGAATTTATTGCACTTGCAGTAACAACTGACAAAGAAAATGAATTAAAACAAAATCCAATATACAACCAATTTTTAACAACTTTAATAATTTCATTTTATAATAAATTTGGAATAAATGCAATAGAAGATATTGATGAAAATTCACCAACCCTTACTGATTTCATAGAATATGTAAATGAAATAAATGAAAATTACAAAAGCAATTCAGCAATAATGCTGTTCAATAAATCATTTGAAAAAAATGATATAAATTTTGAGAATTATAAAAGTGCAATGACTTATATAACAGCAGCATGTGAAACATTAAAATTGCCAGAATATTCAATTTTCAGGGGAAAGACAAACATAAATCTTTCAAATAAATTTATAACTTTCAACACAGCAGGTCTTCCTGAAAAATTGCAAATATTAGTCACTTATGTAATTATGAACTATGTAATAAAAACAATGAACACAGGTCTTTCAGAAGATAAGCTATTCCTTATTGATGAAGGGTGGAAAATACTTTCAATGCTTGGTTCAAACTACATAAAAATAATTGCAAAAACTTCAAGAAAATTTAGGCTTGGATTAATAATAACAACTCAGCAAATTGCAGATTTAGATAGTGATGAAGGAAGGGCTTTAGTTGAAAACATACAATTTGCATATTTATATAGAGTGCAAGGTGATGATAAAGTTATGAACTCATTGAAGCAATTGTTCAAACTTAGTGATGATGATATTTATTTCTTGAAAAATTATGCTGGTTCAAGCAAGACAGCATTGGATAAATCTGCAAGAGGAATATTAAGATTGAAAGATGACAATTATAGAATAAAGTTTGTATTAACAGAAGATGAAATAAAGTTTGCAGAATCAAACCCAGAAAAATTAATGGAAATAGTTCCAAAAGAAATAATTAATAAAAGAAAAGAAATACAAGAACTAGAAAATGAAATAGCAAATAAGCAAGATAAAAAAATAAATGTTGAGCATGAAGAAGCTGTGCTAAAATATCTTAACACAATACTTGACACTTTAAGAGATATAAAAGCAAACATAGAAAGAAACTCAATGAAATCAATTGGTTATGATGAAGAAAATGTTAGAAAGGAAGTTCTCAATGACAATGGAATTTATTCATTAGGAACAGGTGGAAATGAAATGTTTGGTGATGGAATAAATATTGATGAATCCATTTATCTTATTAACAATGGTTATAAAGAAATACAAACATCAGATGAACTTGAAGAAATATTTGGTCCTGAAATGTTTTATGTTAAAACTGTTAGTGAACCAAAAATTGCAATATACAATAAATTTTTGATAAATCAGATAAAGGCAAATCATAAAAACAAACTTATTGGAGATATAATTGAAGAGCAAAATGATATTATAATGAGAATAAAAGTGATGAAAAATTCTGGAAGTTTTTATGTATATCACCCAGACACTGACCAAGCTGAATTATGGGAAATAGAAAATGAAAAATTAACAATAAAGCCAACAGAAAAAAAGAGCTACTTTGAAAAAAATATAATAAATCCAAACTTTATTTATATTTATGCCCTTGACACAAAGAAAGAAATAATTTATCCAAAAGAGCAAGAAGAGTTAATAAAAGATAAAATGCTTTATACTGAAAAAAGGGTTCAAATAAGAACATTGTCAGAATACTTTACACCTTTTTCAAATCAAGACTTTATAACAGAAAAAACTGACAGATATTATGTTCTTTTCAAAAATCTTTATGATGAAAAGGCAACTACCTCTGGAATAGTTGAAAAAAATATTTTTAGATATAATGAATATTTTAAATTACTAAATTCAATATTCTCTTGAGCTAATGGATATTTCTGGAAAAACAAAAGAAGAAAAAGTAATATTTTTTGGAGTTATAATAATAATAATTTTAATTTTTATGAATCTTGCTGCTTTCTTAAATCCATTTAAAAGTTCAAATACTTCTTCAAATTTAGTTCAAGTGACAAAACCCAAGTCTTCAATATTTGAACAAACTATTATACTTGGAAATAAAAGTGTAAATATAACTGAACTTGAAAATCAAACATTTGCTGCATTAAATGCAAATGCTTTATTAGTATATGAGGAAAGTCTTTCAGTGTTAAAAGAAGAAAATTTAAGTTTTTCAATAAATAAAAATTCAATTATTTTTATAAATAAAAGCAATTCAACAATTAATATAAATTTAAATGGCTTTTGGGGAATATTAAAAATAGAAGGAAGCAACAACACAATAAATATGCTAAATGGATATTATACTGTTGAGAATATTAATACAAGTAATCTAATTTCCACAAACTCAACAAGGCTATATGCTGCAAATTATAGTTAAAATAAAGAAACTAAACATTATGGCTAAATAACTCATTTGAAATTTTAAGCATTATGATGAATAAAATATCAATGACAGAAAATAGTGTTTATGAATATGTAAATAATCCTGATAGAGTTATTTTTTCAGTTTCAGCCACAAATCCTAAAATACATTTAATGAGATTGATAGGAAAAGATTTTGTTGAATCTTTTTCAAAAAAGACTGAAATAAAGCTTTCAAGGTATATTCAAGAAGACACAAAAAACCAAATTGTTGGTGCTTTTATATTTTTTGAAATTCCATTAGAAACAATGAAACTAATTTCATCAAATCAAGACCTTCTTGATTCAAATTTTATAATTTCTTCTGATAGAAAAGTATATTGCATAATAAAGAAATTTTTATACACAAACAGCACACAATTTGTGAACACAATAAATGAAGTCAGTTCTTATATTGATGTTTATTTAGAAACTCAACTTAATAAATATGGAATAACCTATGCCAATCTTATAGATGACAGAGATTTGATAGTTTTTAGCATTTTTGCTGGATTGACTTCAATTCCAGTAAACACAAATACAATTACTGAAATAACTAATTCAATAAAAAACAAAACAACAACAGAAGAAAAAGTAGCAAAAACCAATGCAAAGCAGCAAATAAAACAGCCTGTTGATACAAAAGAAGTTCCATTAAAAATTAAAAAAGAGTCAGCTATGTCAAGAACAATAAAAAATAGTTTAGCTGAACTTATATTTGGAAAAGACAAACTAGATAAAGCAAAAAATGAAATAAAATCTGAAATTGATGAAGACTTAAAAACAAAGAATAAAATGATGGACATTAAAGAAAGGGAGAAAAAATTAAAAGAGAAATTAAAAAATGAACCACCTAAAAATGAAGATGAAACTTGATATTTTTAAAAGAAATGCCAACTAATTCTATGAAAACAAATGAAAGGGCAAGTAACAACAAATTATATTTATCTTGCAGTCACAGTTATAATGATAGCACTTGCAATAGGAATTATTTTAAATGCATCACATTTTTCTCTTGGAACACAATTTCAATTCTCAAGCATAAAAATGATTAATTATACAAATACAAGCTTGACAATTCAATTAATTACAATAACAAATTTTTCAAATCCACACAATCTTGTTTTATATCTTAATAATATTTCAACCCCAATAGCATTAACAAATTCAAACATAACAAAATCAATAATAAACAATGAAATTGAATATACAGCAACTGCACAAATAAATTCAACTGAATATAATTCAATAAAAACTGGAAATTCAAGCATTGTTCTTGCCCAATATACAAACAAAGAAAGCAAAAAAACATTCTCACCTGTAATGGCTTTTGCCTTATATTCAAGCATATCAAGTCCAGTCACAAATGGTCAATACATAACATTTTA